>ERZ773196.944-NODE-944-length-17291-cov-2.600487_pt1 | contig 17291 bp, 18 predicted proteins | sample MGYA00581009_ERZ773196 | MGnify/ENA primary metagenome ERZ773196 (study PRJEB29015, sample SAMEA2738162) | human oral metagenome | biome: human oral; feature: human-associated habitat; material: saliva | place: China | collected 2243 ... | reverse complement strand
GAGATAGCAAACTCCCTAGTGGTATAACTAGGGAGTTTCTGCTATACTTACTATGTGGATTTTGTGAACTATAAGTAATACAAGAAATAATTTGTTACGATATACGTACAAAGTTCATCACAAAGAAAGGATGTAACAAATGCTAGGAAAAGTAAAACTGTTTTTGCTAACTCTCGTAGCAATGGTTGGACTAGCTGTTCCAGCACTTGCTGCAACATCGCCCGTGGCGACAACCATTACAGAGTTTAGCCTAACCAACCTCAACAAGGAAGCCATCACACGAGTTAACACTAACTCAGACTTCTACATTAAGGTCGGTTGGAAAGTAACACAAGAGGACGCTGACGTACATAGCGGCGACTATCTTGAGTTGGAACTGCCGACGCAGCTAAAATTCCCGTCAACAGAGGGAACATCATTCCCAATTTATGCACCCGATGGCGCCGAGATGGGAACTGCAAACGTTGTAGCTGGAAACCCAGGTCGTGTTCGCATTACCTTCAATGACTGGGTAGAGAACAAGTCCGACATTCGCGGTACACTTTGGCTTGCTGCACACATGAAGGCTGGTACGCCACAAGGCGACCAGACACTCAGCGTAATTGACCTTAACACTCACTTCTCGAGCGACCTCCATATCAGTGCGTTCACCGATGGCGAGCTTACTGACGAGAACATCGCTAAGTGGGGAGTTAAGACCGACCATAACACGGTGCTTTGGAAGGTACGTCTCAACAACGCTGGTACTACACTCCACAATGTCAATCTCGAGGACACTATTGAAAACTCCTCGACCTATGTCCCCAACTCATTCCGCATTTATCGCGTTATGATGGACAATAAGGGTAACGTACTTCCAACCCCAGGTTGGGTAAAGATTACTGACAGCACCACTAAGCCAGTAATTGCTGAGGACGGTCACTCATTCACTTGGGATTTGTCCGCACTGCCTTTTGACGATAACAATATGTACTGGATTGAGTATGAGACTACATTTGCAGACCATATTGATAACTCAATTAAACTCACTTCGACCGAGCGTACTCGCTCAAGTGCATGGTCTTATGTAGCTGCTAACTCTGGCGGACGTGGCAATGGTACTGAGAACCCATCTGACCCAGCAACTCCAGAGACTCCTGGTAATACCGACAATGGCAACACTGAGAACCCTGGCGATAATGGTGATAACCACAATCCTAACCCAGATAATCCTGTGACCCCAGTCAATCCAGACGAGCCTGTGAACCCACAGCCACAGCCTACACCAGAGCCAGAACCTCAACCAACTCCCGAGCCAACTCCGACTCCAAACCCAGAGCCAGAGAATCCACCTGTGCCAAACAATCCAGATACCCCAGTTGTGCCAGACAATCCTCAACCAGAGAATCCAGTCAACCCACAACCAGAGAATCCAACGACTCCTGTTAACCCAGAGCCAAACAAACCAGAGACTCCTGTGACTCCAAGTACCCCAGAGACTCCATCCGAGCCATCTGAGAAACCACAGAAGCCATCTGAGGATTCGCCTAAGCAGTCTGAGCAGAAAAAATCTACTCACACCAAGAAGGTAGCAATTTTGCCAAACACAGGCGACAATGCAACATCCATTGCAATGCTCGGTGGTATGATTCTCTTTGGTCTAACCACTATTGCAACTGCACGCAAAATGCGTCGCTAAACCACAATAAAACCTTTATGTAAATATTGTGTAGCATGAGAAATCGTGCTACACTTTATTTGTACAAAGAAGAAAGGAAATAAAAATGGCTCAATATAAATCATACACACACGTACTACGTATCGATAAAGACGAGGTTCAAGGCATCCTTTGCGGAGATGTAGTTGCCATGCCAAAGCTGGACGGCACAAACGCATGCCTATTCATGAAAGATGGTACTGTCCACGCTGGCTCACGCACGCGTGAGATTAACATGAACAAAGACAATGCTAATTTCTACAAGACTCTTACACTTAATGGAGAGAAGGAGTTCCCTCAGATTATTCAGTATCTCGAATCACACCCCGACCATATCGTATATGGCGAATGGCTCGGTGCCGACGGTGAACGCTTCCCTGGTCACATCAAAGATTATCTTAATCATGGATTTTTTATCTTTGACGTATTTGACACGACAACGGACGAGTATATTCCGTATGATACCTACAAGAGCGAATTTGGTGACTATGACAAAATCATTCCTGTAATTGGAACGTTTCATAATCCGTCTCGCGAGGAAATTCAATCGCTCCTTGACAAAACTGATTACAACCTCACACCAAATTCAAAAGGCGAGGGCATCGTCATTAAGAATTACAAATTCAGAGACGAATACGGTCACATCCAAATTGCAAAGATTGTGCGTGACGAGTATCTTCAGCAAAAATCCATGCCAAAGAAACCTATTCTTGCTGGACAAAATGAAGAAAATTTTGTAGACAAATTCTGCACAGATGCGTTCATGAGCAAATGTCAAGCAAAGGTTATGAATACGCTAGACATGGATGAATGGGCAAATGACAAAAAGTCAATCGGCATGTTTCTCAATCTTTGTCTCAACGACCTCATGGAAGAAGAATTTTGGGGACACTTCAAGAAGAAAAAGGGTACTGTTGACCTAAATCGTATTCAGCAGCTTGTATTTACCCATTGTCGCAAATACTTGAATATTCAATAAGACGAAAGGAAACAACTAATGTCTAAACGATACCCGCCAATTTTCAACGTGATTCTATTTGCGATTGCCGTCATTTTCGTGCTTCTAAACCCCATTGCCAACATGGTACCATGGCTCCCAGAAGCAATTAAGATTGCTGCAACGGCAGCCATGTATGCAATTTACGATTTCTTCAATGCTGCTGGAAAAATCATCGTTGACGCATACAACAAGTATGCAATCTTTACACTCCACGTCGTCATTATTGCGCTCTATGGCAAACATTTGTTTAGCAAAGATGTTAAAACCAGGTATCATACAGCTCTCAAAACAATCGGCGAGTATAAACCAAAAGAAACTCATTTTGGTGATGAAAGTTATACCAAGGTAATCAAGGCGGAAAAGGAACACGATGGTATTATAGCTACACTCTACTCTCTATCCGCATTAGTATTGTCAATCCTTATCGCAAACATCCTTGTCCCGAACTTTTATCAATTTGCCATAACACAGTGCTGGGGCATTGATTCATCAGACACAGCGATGATTGGTGCAGTATGCTTCGGCTCAACACTCATAGCAGCATTCACCATCGGCTTTATCATCGTATTTGGTTTGATATTTAGCATATTCAAATTAGTAGATGTACCAAGACCATGTTTGGATGACTAACAACTAAAAGGAGCATCAACTAATGTCTAAACGTTACCCACCCATTTATAGCATAGTCGCCATAATTGCGCTCGTCATAGTAGCCGCAACAAACACAAATGGCACTGCGTTATGCGTAGCAAGCACTATCGCCAAAACGCTTGCTACTTTGACAAATAACATCACAAATTACCTTGGTTTCGTACTCACAGACGGATTCGCTATTGTGGCATCATTTACCGACAAGTACGCTGTTTTCTACTTACATGCAATTATCATAGCTATCTACTGCAAAATGCTATTCGGCAAACGAGCAAAAGAAGTGCACAATACCATCAAACAAACACTCAACGATTATGAAAACGGACGCTGCACACAATCAGAAGCCAATTTAACACTGTACTTCTGGACAATGTGGTTTTACATGGCGACCGCATGCGTGATTGGACTTACCGTTACAAACATTGTCATTCCTAACTTCTGGCATATCTCAATGACGCAACTCCTAGAAATTGCATCAAATAATCTATTAGCCGACGGTTACGGCGATACGTTAAACGCACCAAACACAATTACAATGTGGATTTTCGGTACATTATCCGCAGGAGCGATAGCTGACATGATACACGTTTGGGTAAAATTGCACAACATAGAAAAACAAAAACAAAAGAAGGTAAAATCCCAACAACACTTACAATCGGCTCACTAATTATTCATCAAAATATTAGCTACCGATTATTAAATGTGATAAAGAACTTGCATTAACAATCGCACAACGAAAGGAATTCACAATGACTAACGAAAATAAATCAGATTTCAAATCATATTATCCGTACATCAATTTAACAGATTATTTATCTGAGCGCGCTAAAAAGATGCTTCATGACAGTATGGTTCGTGAACACGAACATGCAGAAGCTCTTAGACGCGAAGCGGCTGTCAAGTATTGTAAATTGTGGTTTCCGCTTAGTCCTAACTTTGGTATGATGAAGCAGTAGATGATTATGATGAGAAAACTAAGCGAAGGAGAAATCGTAAGCCTATTCATATTTACCGCCGTCATCACAACATCTACTTTGGTGCCTATAATAAGTGGTGTAAACCCAATATTAGTGCTCCTACTAAACGGTATTTGGCTATTGGCATATGCTTTTTATGCCGCGGATATTGTTGAATACAATAAAGAACATAATGAGAGAACACTTGCTAACGTGCTATACCCATTTACAGCTATTACAGGTATTACGTTTATCTTGCCAGCCCTACTAATTTCATTACACTAAGACACATTAAAAGGAATTATCATGCTAACAGTAAAAACAGTGGAAGTCAATTTCACATTCGTGTACGTCGATAAGCGACGTAAGTATACCTCCAAGGATTTCGGACTCAAATCCATTCCATATGGAGAGGGTGATGAAACCAAAGCAGACGGACTTCCAGCATATCAAGAGGAACTCGAACACGTACAGAATGTGCTGTGCGATGTTATTAGCAAAGTCAACTCTAAGAGTCGTAATACACATATTAACAAGCCGTCTCTTAGTGACGAATGGATTAGTCTTTATAATTTCGACAATAAGCACAACAAACTTGATATTGAAATCGAAATTGCCGTTAACACAACGCTAGACATCCAAATAAACCGTTTACCAGACAAAGAGTATGACGAAGATGGCACTATTTATAACAAAGTAATGATGATTTTAAGCGATTTAGAAGAATTATCATACGGACGCGCAATCTCCCGTTCTTATAGTTATGAATAGAAAGTAGTAACTATGTCTCCATCTATCCTACCGCCCCTCATTGCCATGCTACTAATTATGTTACCAACGATAACTTTTTCGTTTATCATTATCACCAGTGACTAAATTAGCAAAATAGCTAACACCAAGAAAGGGACTCAAAATGAACACCTATATTTGCGGAAATATTTTTAAGATAACTGTCACACAATATCGCGATGAAGACTTCGATATAGTAACCGACCAACTAAACTTAGAACTTAAATCTGATAAACCAATACGTAAAAAAGATGTACTCAACGGTCTCTTGAGAATGTTCAATAGTGGTTACTTTGGCTTCGACATTGAAGTTATCGATGGTAAAACAGAGATTGGTGACTAACACCCAAGAAAGGACTCACCATCATGAACGAATCAATTTACGGAATGTTTCCACAAGCAATCACTCGCGCTAACATCACACATACACCCACTTTTCTCAAACTAACCGAACAAACGTTCGGTGAAATCATCATTAACACGTCGGCTATTACGTTTATCAGCATTGACACATGCCAAATCTGTATACGTAACACCGACATTCACGGAAACGGCATGCTCAATCTAACCGAAGATAGTATGACCAAGCTGCTATCTGCTTTAGGATGCGACGGGAACGCACAATGATTAAAGAAACACTCACAATTATAATGGTCCCACTTGCCTTTGCATGTTACGGTTGTGGGATTTGGATGTTCAAACAAATAAGCAAAGACACAGACGAACACAAATTTACTATCGTTGGCACTGTTGCAATTATTTTGCTATTAGCACTAGTTGAGATTATATTTTATGTAAGCCATCATTAAAATAAAAAGGAGAAATAACAATAGATATCATACTACTATCAGAATTTCACAAAAAAGACAACCATTATGCCAAACAAATGGTTGCTCGCAACGGTTTCTGCTCGTATGGCGAAAGGAAAGAAGTCAAAAATGCCATTTCTTAACCGCTGGAATTATGAAACGCAAGAGTATGCCCCATATGGTGTACCCGACGATTGGACCGTCAAAAGCTACTCAGATGATATGGACGAGATTGTCAACTGTCCACACTGCGGAAAAGAAGTAACTTTTGGCAGCTGCTATACAAGCAAAGAAATCCACACACCTCACGGGTTCGGCTACGCTGTTTGTGAAAACTGCTACAACATAGAACGAGCCATAGAAAACAGATGGAGAAATAAACAATAAAAACATTGGAGTAACAATGCCTATCACGTCAGGTATCATTTCTGCTTTTCCAGGTATCGGCAAAACAACACTTGCAAAAGAACAGCACAGCGTCATTGACTTAGAATCTTCTAACTATAAATGGCTCGATATTGATAGTGATTTGCCAATCGAGCAACGAAAAGGAATGAGTAAAACGCTCAATCCCAATTTTCCTGAAAATTATATCAGAGATATTGTTTCCTTAGCACGAGAAGGATATATAGTTCTTATTTCTTCTCACAAAGAAGTAAGAGATGAACTAAACAAAAGAAGTATTCCATTTACTATTGTGCTACCATCTTTAGATATGAAACAAGAAATGATTGACCGATATATTAAAAGAGGAAATCAAGAAAATTTCGTAACCATGCTAGAAAACAATTACGAAACATTTGTCAATGACCTAATGTCTGACCCAAACAACAAAATTGTCTTGGACAGCGGTCAATATCTCAAAGACGTCGTGAGAATCATTTAATCAAAAGACCTGGTCGCTTATGTGACTGGGTCTTTTTTTTTTCTAAATTATATTACAGCTAATTTTTAACAGAATCCCACTATCACTATATATTATAACATAAGTCAAGACGTTTGTCAAGACTTATTTTCAAAAATTTTATTTTTTTTTGAAACATAATTCAAAAAATATACTAAAACATAAAATCAGATACTGTTCTCTTTCTATATCGAACAGTATCGAGAGATACTAGAACATATATCATGACATACTATGGAAGGATACTTATGTCACAACTAAATCTCACTATGTTTAATAATCTCTGTGTCAAACAAGACAAATCAGAGAACCTTTATGTGTATCAAATTGATGATAACACATTTATTCTTTCTAAAAAGCTTGAAGATGGTTATCGTCAAGCCACTATTATCACACGCTCTACCTATACTGCTCTTGATTCATTATCTCCAAAAATGATTTCAAGAATCCTCGCATTAGCTCCTAAATATTATAGCGTCTCAGATATGTGGAAAGCACTCAAAGATACCCACAACACACCTCGAGATGACGTCTTCAGCGACAAAGAAAGTCCAAGCTTTATCATCTATCAGCTCGATTATCTACTTTTCGGCTCACATATCAATGTTCAAGCTTATGATATGATTTATGGGTATATGATTGTCAAAGCTCACGATAATATTTATCGCATCAGTGTTGTCAACAATGACCTCACGAACAACAAAACATGTCTTTTTATTGACAATGTCACAGCACAAGAACGCACCAACAATCATGACGATTATACAGCTCTGATACCAATGCCAAACAGCAAAGAGTTGTTATTTGACATGATTAGCCTGTGTATCGATGAACTTAAGATTTAACCCTATCATCTATGATAATACTTCTCAAAACCAACACGCACCTCGGCTCTGTCTTGGTGCGTGCGGGAGAAATATTGAAGCTATAATGGAACAAAACTTTCCGTTATAGTAATTTTTTCATTCATTCATATCAACGAACAAAGGAGAACAAAGAATGAAATTCGACAAGACACTTATGACCTGCGTTAGTGCTAACGTCCATGACAACCTAGTACCAATGCTGCTCGGAGAGCCAGGTATTGGTAAGTCGTCTTGGGTTGAGGCGCTCGCAACCAAGCTCAAGACTAAGTGCTTCACCCTTGCCTGCAACCAGCTTGCGGATAAGGCAGACCTTACTGGTGCACGACTGGTACCTGTCACCGACAAGGACGGCAACGTCCACGACTACAAGCAGGTCTTCTATCCTCACGCCGTCATCCATGACGCCATTGAGTACGCTATTGCTCACCCAGATGAGACACCTATCCTCTTTATGGACGAGCTGAACCGTACCACCCCTGATGTTACCTCTGAGGCACTATCTATCCCAACACTTCGCTCCATTGGCTCCAAGCAGTTGCCGCCTAACCTCCGCGTCATCACCGCAGGTAACGACAAAGGCAACATTACTACCCTTGATGAAGCATCCATTTCCCGCTTCGTCTTATACCACGTCACCCCTGACGTTGACACTTTCATCGCTGTAAACCCAGACCTTAATAAGTGGGTCGAGGCAGTACTGAAGCAGCACAAGGAAGACCTCTTCTGCAAGTCAACTACCTCTATCTCCGACAGCGATACCGAAGAGTTCATTGACGATATGCTTGATGATGGTGACGCTATGCTCCAGATTACCACACCTCGAAGCATTACTGCAGTCTCCAGATTCCTGAACACCGTCTCTCACGATGAACTTCTCGACCTTTCCCGCGAGATGATTACCGTTGACGGCGACTCTATCCCTGTCCTTCAGGAGGTCCTTGAGGGCTATGTCGGAAACACAGCTTTCCTCGCACACCTTATGGTTGAGGTCACTGAGGCTCTTCTCAAAGCAGAGCAAGACGTCGCTGAAATTGAAAAGCCAGATTGCTTTGACTATATCAAGACATCCAGCACCATTGATGAACTTAATGACCGACTCGATTCTCTTGATGATAAGCAGAAGAGTGAGTCACTGCTCTATGCGTTTGCTGAGCGTGACGACAACACCAACATTATCCCTTACATCGCTGATAGCATCGACACGCTCGACCCTGCGGCATCAAAGGCTATTGTTAAGCTCATCACCAACGGCAACTACTCTCGTGACAATGTTGTCTCTGTCACAAAAAGTTCCAGCCCAACCGCAAAGATGTTGGCCGCTCTCATCAATGCACTATAACCCATCCACATATCACGAAAGGGCATAAAACGCCATGAATGTAACAAACCAAAAGCCTCAGGTGCTCTCACCTATTTACATCTCAAGCATCACTGGTGACTTTGCCCCTGATGATGATGTTATGAACTCAATCACACTTCCTTTGTTCACGCCCATCGCCTCTGGACAGGTCTCCATCAATGATGGCGCCAATGACCTGTCTGAGGCAGAGGTGAACAACCTTATCCTTGACTGCATGGGTGATGCAATTAACCCACTTACAGAACCTGTTGTTAAAGACTTGTTCTCGAAGACAATGGTCTACTTCGACAAGACATTCAATGCCTCAACGCAAGAAATCTTCCTCACACAGGCTGCAGTTAAAGAAAAAATGCCAGAGGCAACACCAACAACCATCTACACTCCTCTGACTGATGTTATTCCATCAGCAAAAGAGGTCCTTGCTGGTCTTGCTAACCACGACAAATTCTTTGTCTCTCTGGGCTACTTTGCACGTCCTCGTACACTTGGATTCTCTTGCACGAACGCAACTGAGTTCGCTAAATTCCTAACATGGCTGCAAAATAATACTGCACCATTGTTGCCATCGCTTCCATCGGACACAACATCTCTTCTCAGTGACGTCCAGAATCTTACTCTGCAAGGATTAACTGAGTCAATTGTTATCAGAAATGATGACGACGACAATACCAATGAATACAGCTTTGCACGTCTTATTGTCAACATGGCTATGCAGTACGCTCAGGCAAACCCTAATTCATTCAACGTCCTACCATTCCACGTTGGTGAGCTATATTGCCCTAAGACACTTGTGTTCGTTAACATCGAAGCTCACGCTCATTCCTCAGCTAAGAAAATCACCGACGAGTGGGCAATCATTAACAAATCAATCAAGGGCAAGCCTCGCGTTGTTAACCCAAAAACACTCAATCAACTTACTGCCACTACACGCGCTTTGCAGAAAATTCAATCTGCTGCTGCAGCTGCGACCAATCGCAAGCCAAACGGTGTAGCACGTGGTTCCAGAGTAAAATTCCGTGCAAAACAGCCGTCAACTCTTGACCTTGGTAAACTCATCAAGCGAGTTCTTGCGAAAATGACTAACGTTAATCGCTCAGAGAACTCTTATAAGAACATCAAGATGTCCTTTGCTCGCCCTAACAGACGAGACCCTGATGACTTTAACAAGCAAGGTAAGGTTGTCTCAACCAAGTATAAGCCCGATATCCATCTCTATATTGATACCTCTGGTTCCATCTCAGAGGACAATTATCAAGACACTGTCTTGATGCTTATCAAAATGGCTAAAAAGCTTAACGTGAATTTCTATTTCAACAGCTTCTCCCATTGTCTAAGTGCGTCCACACACTTAACTGTCAAAGACCGCTCAGTCAATGCTATCTATAAGTCCTTTGAAAAGGTTCCTAAGGTAACTGGCGGAACCGATTATAGACAAATTTGGGACTACATTGAAGCATCGCCAAAGCGCAAAAAGGAACTCTCAATCATCATCACAGACTTCGAGTATTCGGCTCCTTCGAATTATGTCAAGCATCCTAGAAACCTCTATTACGTCCCTATCAGCAATACTGACTGGAACTATATCCTAAGCGATGCCAAAAACTTCTGTGCCACTATGACACACATCGAGCCAAATATTCGACTAAGATTACTATTCTAATAAGAAAGGACACCCGATTATGGGACTTCAAGATTTCACAGGTAACTCCAACATTGGAAATCCTCCAAATGGCGGCTCATCTTCGGGTGGACCTTCTGCTCCTTCGCTTCCAAACTTGGGCGCATCATCTGATATCGAAGATATGCTCATTAACTACAACAACCAGTTCGCAACCGCTGACCCAGCACTATTCCGCGATGGTTGTATTGACCAAACACTTGCAACGCTCATTAGCAAAAACAAGCCTAATGCGCTACTCGTTGGTCCAGCGGGAACTGGTAAGACGAAAATCGTTGAAGAAATTGCAAGGCGCATCGCAATCGGCGACGACTCTGTTCCAGATGCATTAACTGACAGCGTTATCTGTGAGATTCCACTATCCACCATCGTTGCTGGTACATCCTTTGTTGGTCAACTTGAAGAGAGAATGGTTGACCTCATAAACTATGTTGAGGACCCGCAAAACCACATCATCCTCTTCATCGATGAGATTCACCAGCTCGTAAACGGTGGAGACAAATCTTATGAAAAGATTGCTCAAATCCTAAAGCCTGCTATGGCTCGTGGCCGCATGCGTCTTATTGGTGCAACAACCACCCAAGAAGCAAAACACTTCATGGATGACCCTGCCTTTAACCGTCGCTGGTCTACCATTTATGTTGATGAGCTTACTCGTGACCAAACCGAGGTCATTCTTGAGAAAGCATCCAAGGGATTCACCTCACACTATAAGCGAGTAACCATTGACCAAAATGTCATCCACTTGACCGCTCTTATTGCAGACCAATACTCAGCTGCAGGTAACCATCGCCCTGACACGGCTCTTACCCTTCTGGACAGAGCGTGTGCTGATGCTGTCATTCAGCGCAAAAAGCAAGAGATTGCTCTCGCGTCCAACCCAACGCTCGCAAGTGCGCTGCCTTACAACATCAATATCACTGAGAACGCTCTCAAAAAGACTGCAATGAAAATTGCAACAGGTCAATCTCAGAAGATTACCTTTGACAAGCAGGACACACTTGATAAGCTCTCATCTATCAAAGGTCAAGATGAGGTCATTGATGAGCTAACAACTGTACTTGCTAATGACTCTCGAGGACTCTTCCCTCGCACCAGACCACTAACCTTCCTTTTCGCAGGTAAAAGTGGTGTTGGCAAGACTCAAGTTACCAAGATTCTCGCTCATGAAATCACAGGACAAAAACCTATTGTCCTAAACATGACAGAATACAATGACCCAGCAAGTATTAACCGAATCATCGGCTCCGCCGCTGGTTATGTTGGCTATAATGACAACAACGAGCTTCCTTTCGACGCTCTCGAATCAAATCCTTATCAAATCATTCTGCTCGATGAGTTTGAAAAAGCGCATCGCTCAGTACAGCGACTGTTCATGCGTGCATTTGATGAAGGTACCATTACCACATCTCGTGGCTCAACTATTGACTTCACAAAAGCCATCATCATTGCTACTACCAATGCATCGCACTCTGCTGGCTCTTCCAAGCAAATTGGCTTTGGCAACGCATCAGAAACCAAAGCTACAGACCTGGCAGTTATCGACCAGCTAAAGCAGTTCTTTGACGCTGAGCTTATCAACCGATTTACTCACATTTATACTTTCAACGCAATTTCTAAGGACGTCTACAAGAGCATTCTTGCTGAATCATACGCAAAAGAAATCGCAAGAATTATCGAGGAACATCCGTCAATCAAGGCTCCAACTGAGCTTGATGATACAACACTTGATACTCTTGCTAACGACACCTATGTCCCAGACTTTGGTGCTCGTCCTGCCGAGAAAACTATTCGTGAGTACATCGAAACACACGTTTAAGTGCTTCACTCTACATCCATACAAACCAAAGGGCGTCTATATCTAACACATATAGGCGTCTTTTCATAAAATAACAATGAAAGGACAAAAATGCCAATCAAATTAGATGACGCCTCTTCAATCCAAAACTTTAAAGCTTTCGACCCTAAGTTCTTTAGCAAGAAACTGACAGGTTCAGGAAAGTCAACAGGAATTCTTTGTGCCAACGCAAACCCAGCTAAACAAAAGAAATTCCCACAAACTCTTCACGATGACCTCCGCTGCAAGCGCAGCCAATTCTTCAATGGTCAAGCAACAGTTTCTCATATCCCATTTTACATTATTCCCGCACACCTCATCTATACCACAGGAGATATAACTATCCCAGACACTATTGAGATGACTCATATCTTGAATGAAAATGGTCATGATATCTATATCAAAATGGTGCCGTACTCAGCAACTCTTGAGGAAACAACCTCCAAAACAGCTAAAGCTTCAAAGAAGTTCCACGTATGCTACGAGATTGCTGTCTTTAATGTTGCTGACACAACTTGCAAGACAGCGGAACCAGCTTCGATTGACGCAATCGTAAAGACCAAAAGTCGCACAAACAAAGTATTTGGGGTACACACTTGCAACCCAAAGGAATTTGTCGAAGACCTCGTGTATACACGCATGGTAAATACATCACCAAGTTCCTCAAGCGCCTTTGACACAAACCTAAAGGCTTTCTACAACAACTATGACCTTTATGACGCTATTTGTCACAAGTCAGAAGAATGGCAAGCCAACGCAGCAAAGACTGTCTCTGACTATTTGGACTCATTCGCACCAAGCCAACATAAGGCAAACATTTATTCGGTCATTGACATTGTACAGCAGCTTGAGACCTACAATATTCCGCTAAACCTCTATCGCGATATTTACCATCGCTTGGCTGCAAAATATAATGACACAGAGCTTACAGAAATCTGTAAGCACAACCTCAACCTGTTGATGTCCAACACACTTGACCATCTCAACACAGTCAAGAACACACTCACATCTCTTCCTGTGCCACAGGTAGAGCCTGCTATTGACCCAATGTACTCAAAGGAACAAGCTGCGGCTATTACCACAAAAGAACCACTTGCTCTAGTACAATCAGTCGCTGGCTCTGGCAAGAGTTCGGTCATTCTGGCTCGCATCAAGTACATGGTTGAGTCTGGTATCGACCCTAACGATATCACAGTCTTGTCGTTCACCAACGCTGCCGCTAACCACATTAGCGACCTTAACCCTGATGTTCACTCAATGACCATTGCTAAGATGATTCACACCATCTATACCAATAACTTTGACAAGCATCAGCTCTCAAGCATTGACACCATTATCAACTCGCTTGATATTTATATGCCTGATGACCAGTTTGCTTATGAGTTCAAAAAGCGCCTTCGCAGCACAGCAAAGGCTGACCGTGATGCCTTCACAACTCTCAATAACTTTATTGAGGAAAACTATGACGAGGTCATGAAGACTCTCGACATTATTGGTCAGACATCACTGGAGCTTGAGATTATTATCTGCTACCAGAAGATTGACACGCTCGCTGAGCCACCAGAGGTCAAAAGCAAATATCTTATCATCGATGAGGTCCAAGATAACTCCATCTTTGAGTTCATCTACACCCTAAAATATGTTGATAAGAACAAAGAATCCCTGTTCATTGTGGGTAGACTTGCATTGCCCACACTAAACCCTACTAACTGCGGGAAACCAACGCTTACAAATATGATACCGCTCTATTTTGGGAAACCAAAACAGAGCAAATAAGTTAACAGCTTATTGTATGGTAACAACTCATATTTCAGTTGCAATCACATTAAAACGCAGCCAGCAACCCTAACGTCAAGACGAGGGTTGAAGGTTCATCGACTATCGAAAGCTAGGAATTAACTTCTGAAAATAAGGTGATATAACAATCACACGAAGCAAGTAGAGTAGAGCCTTATGACATAAAGGTTTGTCGTATACCGATATTAAGTATACATAAAACAATTAAATCGAAATGATGGGTATCTATTGACAACATAAATTATTATGTTATACTATCAATAGATAATGATATAGTCAGAAACAAATTGAAAGCGTGGAATTATGTCAACCACAATCTACGAAATAAACAGAAAGCATACGCTAACCCAAACATTTTTTGATACTATTAACACAGAAACTAAAGCATATTTCCTAGGCTTGCTGTGGGCCGACGGCTCATTATCTAAAACATCCAAACGATGTTCTGGAAATAACAGACTATCGATATCACAAAAAATTGATGATATCGACCAGTTGCACAAAATGCAAATAGCCCTAAATTCTAATTACTCGCTATATATGTCTACAACAAATAACACTTATAGCAAAAATCACAAAATAGCAACACTATCAATAAACAGTGTCTATTTAGTAAATCAATTAGAAAACCTTGGTATGTGCAACAAAGAAAACAGAACATCCATTCCAAAAATACCAAACAACCTCATACATCATTTCATCAGAGGTTACTTTGATGGCGACGGTTGCCTTAGTGTTTACCAACAAAAAATCAAAAAATGGACTGTGAATAAGCAGGAGTTTTCATTAACAGGTAACGAACAGTTACTATTGGCTATAAAACAAATATTAGAAGATTCAGCCAACGTTTCAAACAAAATAAAATTGAAACGTTATAAAAGAACAAACAAAGCTGTGTCTCTTCGTTATGGTAAAAAACAAGATATTATATCATTACATCAATATTTGTATAAAAACGCTACCATATATAATGAAAACAAACATCAAAAATTCGTAGATTTTCAAAATAGATTAAACGGATGCAAGTCAAACGCTCTATGAGTTCCGTGCGTCCAACCCTCGTGCATTGAACGTTCTTGAGTCTTCCAACGTCTTCACGAACTACAAAATGCAGACAAACTATCGTTCTAACCAGGAGATTCTTGACTTTGCCAACAAAGTCCTGTCCAACATCGAAGCAAATCAATACGCAAATCTTCGCCTTCGTGCTAACAGCCTTGCTGCTACCACCGCTGACTCTTTCAAGACTAAGGTAAACCTTCACTATGAAAGGGTCAATAAGATTTCCGATATTGATTCAAAGCTGCCACACATTATTGCCGCGAACGCTGCGCCTTATCTTGACGAAAAGTACAAGAATAAGGAAAAGGTAGCTTTCCTTGCCTATACAAGGCGTGATGTTGACCGATTCAAGAGTATTCTTACCAACATGTACCCAGGAGCTAACATTGTCAGCCTTGTTCCTGACAAAATCTATAACTCCACAATCTTCTCCGAGTTCATCAAGCGTTATTGGCAAGATGTTACTTACATGACTGTTCAAAACATCATCCCAGCCATCCAGACTGAGATTATCAACAAGCTTGACAGTATTACCCACAATGGCTCTAAAGCTATCAACCTCATTCAAATCATGCTTGCTGATTGGGCAAGAGACGATGGTGGTTACATTGCCGAACAAGTAAGGCAATACATGAACTCAAGCATCACCAGAGACCAGTTCTTTGATGAGCTAAAGAAGTCCATGTTGAGCTTTGAGATTCGTCGCAACGCCATTCAGCAGTCCATGCAGGCTGACAAGAATGCCGAAGAAAAGCGTGCAGAAGAGATTGAAAAGGCAGACTTTGTTGTCTCGACCATCCACTCTGCAAAGGGACTAGAGTTTGAGAATGTCGTTGTACTCTATCGAGAGTCCTACGACACTTCCGAGGAGATGAAGCGCATGTACTATGTCGCTCTCACTCGTGCTATGCAGTCAGAGTACGTTATTGCTTACGATATTAGGGCTAATCCTAAGATTGTCGATGACTATAACTCAATTGTAGAGCAGCTCGAAAATGGTCAACCAGTGACCGCCTAAACAACCCAACATAAGGGGCGGTATTACACCGTCCCTTATTTCTTCTTGAAAAGGAGGAAACACCCATGCCTTTAGCCGATACATTACGACCAACATCTTTTGACACCATGATTGGTCAAGAACATCTCGTTGGAACCCATGGTATTCTTCACAAAATGGTTGAAAACAACGCTGTATCCTCGTGCATCTTCTATGGTCCACCAGGAACAGGGAAGACCACAGCAGCACTCATTCTCGCAGCATCAACCTCACGCAATATGGTTAAGCTGAACGCAGTCTCAGCATCATCTGCCGATATTAAAGCCGCGACGTCCAAACCAAACACACTGCTTTATCTTGACGAGATTCAATACTTCAACAAAAAGCAACAACAACTGCTCCTGCCATCTGTTGAATCAGGAGACGTAATTCTCATTGCATCAACCACTGAAAACCCCTATTTCAGCGTCTATGATGCACTACTCTCACGATGTACCGTGCTTGAGTTCAAAAGACCGTCACAAAACGATATTGCGAAACTCATCACCGCTGAAGCATCGACACCAACGTCGCCACTTCACGGTCTAAACAAATCGGTTATCGACCAAATCGCAGCGATATCCTCTGGAGATGTCAGACGCGCCTTAACTTGTGCTGAAACGCTTTGCATGACGCATGACCCACAAGACATCACCGATGAAACGCTCAAAGAATATACCCCATCTGCTTCTATGGCTGGCTTTGACGCTCACGGCGACAACCATTACGCCTACATCTCTGCGCTCCAAAAGTCAATCAGAGGCTCAGACCCAGATGCAGCAGTCTTTTGGCTCACAAAGCTACTCGAAGGTGGCGATATGATAAGCCCCATCAGACGCCTACAAGTTAT
>ERZ773196.942-NODE-942-length-17336-cov-45.768763_pt1 | contig 17336 bp, 24 predicted proteins | sample MGYA00581009_ERZ773196 | MGnify/ENA primary metagenome ERZ773196 (study PRJEB29015, sample SAMEA2738162) | human oral metagenome | biome: human oral; feature: human-associated habitat; material: saliva | place: China | collected 2243 ... | reverse complement strand
TTATCAACTATTTCACTCAGACCTTAAATAATCTTTTGGGTGAGGAAAATCAAAAAGCAGATTCTAAAGATAAGATTTATCTTGTTCCAGCCTTCATTCACAAACGCGAGGAAGATGGTCAGGATGACCGTTTCTTTGCGACTATGTCGAATGCAGAGGGACAGAGTTATGTGCCAGTGTTTACGAACTTAACGAGTTTTGCAAAATGGTACGGTAACGAAACTTTTGGCCTACCTTTCCGTAAGGCTAAAGGGACGATTTTACAATGGCCACTGTCAGAAATTTACCAGCCTTCAACAGGTGAAAATGAGTTGGATAAGGTTCAAGGTATTGTCATCAATCCGTTTGATGAGCAACCTGAGTTAGTCGATTGGTCTTATTTTGAGGGGGATAGCGAGTAGAATTAGTGTTCACAGCTTTCCACTTTAAAGAAATAATAGGGCTACAACAAACAATAATAGCAATAATGATGTAAGGAGTGACCTAAATGGGTTGGTGGAAAGAAAGTATTGATATAGTAAAGAAAAATGACCCAGCAGCTCGGACGAGTCTGGAGGTTCTTTTAACCTACCCTGGATTAAAAGCCTTGGCTGCTCATCGTATCTCACATTTTCTCTGGCGCCACCATTGTCGACTCTTAGCGCGTATGCATAGTCAGTTTTGGCGCTTCTGGACTCAAATCGAGATTCATCCAGGGGCTCAGATTGCTGAAGGTGTTTTCATTGACCATGGCTCAGGCCTTGTCATTGGCGAGACAGCTGTTGTGGAGAAGGGTGCTATGCTTTACCACGGTGTCACATTAGGTGGTACTGGTAAAGATGTCGGAAAACGTCACCCAACCGTTCGTGAGGGTGCCTTGGTTTCAGCCCATGCTCAGGTCATAGGACCTATTGAGATTGGAAAGAATTCTAAGGTCGGTGCGGCAGCTGTGGTTGTTGCGGATGTCCCAGAAGATGTTACAGTCGTTGGTGTTCCTGCTAAGGTTGTGCGTGTTCATGGTCAAAAGGACGAAGAAGTTATCCACGATATTGAAGAAGGACGTGAATACTATAGCGAAAAACTAGAAGACCTTCTAAAAGCAGCTAGCTTCCACTCATCACGCCTATAAGGAAAGGAAACGATGAAACTCTTTAGTTCAAAGGTGACTCGATTGACGGTCGTGGGCCCTCTTGCCCTTGTTTACATTGCTTTACATAGAGCAGACTATAGCATGGCAGCCTTGTGGTTTTGCATTGCTCTTTTATGGGCTGGTCTTGTTTTTAAGCAACGTCACAAGTAATACTTGAGTTATGAAAAATTTATTCAAAAACAATCCTTTTTTGGTCTTCTATATAGTTGGGAGTTTCCTTTCAGCTATGTCTCTCTTGGCTCAAGGTCAGCTGGTAGCGGCTATATGGATTATCATTCTTGTGATACTCTTGTGTTTATACCTAAACCATATCAAGGATAAAAAATAGTTTCCAGTTAATTGAAAGGAATCTCTAGTGATTAAAATTTATGATACGATGACGCGTTCGCTCCGTGATTTTGTACCTTTGACAGAAAATGTTGTCAATATGTATGTCTGCGGACCAACAGTTTACAATTATATTCATATCGGAAATGCCCGTTCAGCAGTAGCTTTTGATACTATTCGTCGTTATTTTGAGTATTGTGGCTACACAGTCAACTATATTTCCAACTTTACGGATGTAGATGATAAGATCATCAAGGCAGCTAATGAAGCTGGTATTTCAACTAAGGAATTGTCGGACAAGTTTATCGCAGCCTTTATGGAGGATACTGCACAGCTTGGCATTAAACCAGCGACACAAAATCCTCGTGTTATTAACTACATGGATGAAATCATTGCATTTGTGTCAACCTTGGTTGACAAAGGATTCGCCTATGTCTCTGAAGGTGATGTTTACTTCCGAGTAGCCAAGTCAAACAACTATGCTAAATTGGCTAACAAGACTTTGGAAGATCTTGAAATTGGTGCAAGCGGACGTACGGATGCTGAAACAGAACGTAAGGAGAATCCTCTGGATTTTGCCCTTTGGAAAGCTGCCAAAGAGGGAGAAGTTTCTTGGGACAGCCCGTGGGGACTTGGTCGTCCTGGTTGGCACATCGAATGTTCAGTTATGGCGACTGAAATCCTTGGAGATACCATCGACATCCATGGTGGAGGGGCAGACCTTGAGTTTCCACACCATACCAATGAAATTGCTCAATCAGAAGCCAAAACTGGCAAGACCTTCGCCAACTACTGGATGCACAACGGTTTTGTTAATGTGGACAATGAGAAAATGTCAAAATCCTTAGGTAACTTTGTAACGGTTCATGATATGCTTAATACAGTCGATGGTCAAGTGCTTCGCTTCTTCCTAGCAACACAACAGTACCGTAAGCCAATTAACTTTACTGAAAAAGCTATTCATGATGCTGAAGTCAATCTTAAGTATTTGAAAAACACCCACAGTCTTCCATTGACAGATCAGGTGAATCAAGATGAGTTGCAAACTTATCTTGAAGCCTTCCAAGAAGCTATGGATGATGACTTTAATACAGCGAATGGTGTGACTGTTCTGTTTGACATGGCCAAATGGATTAATTCAGGCAATTATGACCAAACCGTTAAGGATGCTTTTGAAAAAATGCTCCAAGTCTTCGGTATTGTTTTTGAAGAAGAAGTCCTTGATGAAGATATTGAAAAACTCATTGAAGAGCGTCAAGCGGCGCGTGCCAACAAGGACTTTGCGACAGCAGACCGCATTCGCGATGAGTTAGCTGCTCAAGGTATCAAACTTCTTGATACCAAGGATGGTGTGAGGTGGACACGTGACTAAACACCTTGATGTCAACCTTATTAATGGTATTGCTCTCGCTTTTGAGGGAGATGCTGTTTATTCCTTGTACATTCGTCGTCACCTGATTTTTCAAGGTCAGACCAAGCCAAATCAATTGCACCGTCTAGCTACACGCTATGTATCGGCAAAGGCCCAGGCTAGTCTCATTGAAAAAATGCTAGAGCAAGAGCTTTTGACTGAAAAAGAGCTAGATATCTATAAACGAGGTCGTAATGCGAATAGCCATACCAAGGCTAAAAATACAGATGTCATTACCTACAAAATGTCAACAGGCTTCGAAGCAGTCATGGGCTATCTTCATATGACCGAGGATATTGCTCGCTTAGAGGAACTAATTGCTTGGTGTATTGACGAAGTTGAAAAAGAAATCTAAAAATTCTGCCGAGAGCAGGATTTTTTGTTATTTAAAGGCTATAAAAATTGTGACAATTAGTTGAAGCTTCAAAATTTAGATTGTTTGAGAATCAAAGTAATTCAGCGATTTGACAATAAAAAATAAGATGAAACTAATATTTAGCACCTTGAAAATGAGAAAGTTAAGGGATGTCTGACATGTGTAAAACCCTGATATTATAGCGTTTTTTAATAAAACTAATTTGACAGAAAGTAAAAAAAAAGTCTATAATATTAGTAAATGAGGCCATAAAAAATGAGGAGGTGAATGGAAATAGCTAAGAAAAAAGTTTTCTATACAACTTTTGCTGCTTTGATTTTATCTAGCTTTACGCTTCAAACAGGTAAAGCAGATGAGGTTCAGGTAAAACCTGATGAAGCTAAAATAGATTATGTTAATAGTGAGGCACCGGCTCCAGTTGCTCCTCAGGCTGATTTTTCTTCAGTAGGAGCTAAGGCAGAGCCAGCGAGTCAAGTAAGTTCAGTAGTGACCTCAACGTCACTGATGGTTGTCTCTTCAAGTGAGACAGATGAGGGGCTTCTTGAGGTACATTCTCAAGTTGATATCGTGGAGTCTAGTATTTCTACGGCTACACCTCATTCAGAAGAGGCTCGTGCCCAAGCTTTTGGTGAGGATCGATCAGTAGCGGCGTCTGAACGAGGAGATGCAAACTCAACATCTGATTCTGAACAAGCAAAACCGAATATTGTGCTTACTTATGATAAGTCTCGTGAGGCTACAGCGACTGCAGAGTCTCAAGCTGTGACTTCAATGTATAAGAGTGAAAGCACACTATACACATCTGAACTTGCTGGAAATACACATGCAGTTATTGAAAAATCAGAGTATTCTTCACTGGATTCTCATACGACATCTGTAAGTGCAACTCATACTAGCCAAGCTATTGCAACTTCTGAAGTCGCTTCTGAGTCTGCAAGCACTGCTAGCTCTCTTGCATCTACGGCTCCAGAAACGAGTCAGTTAAATAATAATTCAGAAGATAGCTTAACTGTCCTCACGGTTGGGTGGAAAGATTCATCATCAACTTCTGAGGTCTTTAAAACTTCTGAAGTGGTTTCTATGTTGCAAAGTGAGAGTTTGACCTATTCGTCAGAGGTAACCTTTACGGATGGACTCATCTCAGAAATCTTAGCGACTCCAATCACTTCTGAAGTATACACCGTTGTTCCAAAACGAGATAGTACTGGAGCGCTTCTTGAAGATCAACCTGCTGTTACAGGGAATACAGATATTCTTTATTTAGCACGTGGTGAAATCTTTAACGTCAACTTTGATGTTAACAAGATGGAAGGTAAAAAGATTAAGGGGCTTAATCTAGTCCTTGATGGTAAACAAATTCATCATAGTTACTTTGTTGAAGGAACTCTGGATGAGGTCAATGCTGGTTTGAGTGCCTACCATTTGGCAGAACAAACGACTGGCATTCATAAAATGACCTTTGAGTTGATTGATACGAATAACAATATTCATTACCTGACACAGACTTTTAGCGTCTTCAATGAAGGCGAGCGTCCAGTGACACCTGATAGTTACCGTAGGAATCAGTATTCATCAACGACAACAACGACTGTACCGGTTACTTATAATACCAGTACAAATAACTATACTGAGACCGCCAATCATATACAAGCTACGGCTGTTAATGAGTTGGCTGATACAACTAGAGCGTTAACACAGCAATTAGCAGAACAAATTGCTGAGGTTTTGAGTGGTTGGTCTTCAGCGATTTCTGGAAATAATTCAACAAGCACAGGTTCAATTGATATCTTCCAAGCGGCAGGTAAAACCATTACTCAAGCTGCGAGAAAGATTGCAGAATCAATCTCAGATCCAGATACAATTGGTAAGCAAGCTTTGGCTGCTGCAACTGTTGTTCTCGTTCTCCTAGTGCTTTATCTAGCAGCAATTACATTTATTTAACATGCTTTGCCCTCGTAAGAGGGCTTTTTTTATGATAGAATTAGCTTATGAAAACAACTAAAGAATCAAGTCTAGACATTGTTTACGGTGTGCACGCCGTAACAGAGAGTCTAGAAGCAAATACTGGTAATAAACTCTATATTCAAGATGATCTTCGAGGGAAAAATGTTGATGCCATTAAGGCCTTGGCAGCTGAAAAGAAGGTTTCCATCTCTTGGACACCTAAGAAAACCTTGTCTGATATGACAGGTGGGGCTGTGCATCAAGGTTTTGTTCTTCGTGTGTCAGAGTTCGCTTATTCTGAGCTCTCAGTTATTATGGATAAGGCTGAACAAGAGGAGAATCCTCTAGTCCTCATTTTAGATGGACTTAACGACCCTCATAACTTTGGTTCTATCCTACGTACAGCTGATGCTACTCAGGTGACAGGAGTTATTATTCCTAAGCATCGTGCTGTGGGGGTAACACCTGTCGTTGCCAAGACATCAACAGGGGCCGTGGAGCATATTCCCATTGCCCGAGTGACTAATCTTAGCCAAACTCTTGATAAGCTTAAAGAAGCAGGCTTCTGGGTGTTTGGAACGGATATGGATGGGACCCCATTTCATAAATGGAATACAGCTGGAAAGGTTGCCCTTATCATTGGTAATGAAGGTAAGGGAATCTCTGCTAACATCAAGAAACAAGTGGATGAGATGATTACTATACCCATGAGTGGTCATGTGCAGAGCCTTAATGCCAGTGTGGCAGCAGCAGTTCTCATGTATGAAGTTTATCGAAACCGATTGTAACTATGAAAAAAAGAATACTTCTAGTTGATGGTTATAATATGATTGCCTTTTGGCAAGAAACCCGTCAACTCTTTAAGACCAATCAGCTTGATGAAGCTCGTGAAACATTGCTTCGTAAGCTCAATCATTATGCTAACTTTGAACATATTGATATTATCTGTGTGTTTGATGCTCAGTTTGTTCCAGGGAGCCGTCAGCGTTATGATCAGTATCGTATCAGTGTTATTTTTACTGAGGAAGATGAGACAGCAGATAGCTATATTGAGCGCGCAGCGGCTGAGATGAATACTGTTCAAAATTTAGTTGAAGTAGCAACTAGTGACTTAAATGAACAGTGGGCTATCTTTTCACAAGGAGCTTTGCGTGTTTCGGCGCGTGAGTTGGAAGAGCGTGTCAATACTGTTAAGTCTGACTTAGACAAGATGTCGGCACATATTGACTTAAAGACACCAAAACTACGCCCATGGGACGATGCACAATTAGGGAAATTACAGGACCTTTTAAATGAAATAGAATAGAGGGACATATGACATTTAACATTTTGACAGATTCTACAGCAGATCTAGATGAAAAATGGGCTCAGGAGAATAAGGTAGAGCTCGTTGGTTTGACCATTACGCTCGATGATATTGCCTATGAAACCGTTGGTCCTAACCGTTTAACGAGTGACCGTCTCTTGGAACGTATGCAGGAAGGCAGTCAGCCGACTACTAGCCAAGTGAATGTTGGTCAATTTGAAGAGGTTTTTCGTCGTCACGCCAAAAATGGTGATGCCCTTCTTTATATTGCCTTTTCATCAGTGCTTTCAGGTACTTATCAAAGTGCTGTTATGGCGCGTGACATGATTTTGGATGAATACCCAGAAGCTGTTATTGAGATTGTAGATACTCTAGCGGCAGCAGGTGGGGAAGGTTATCTCTCTATCTTGGCGGCAGAAGCTCGTGACCAAGGTAAGAGCTTATCTGAAACGAAAGCCATGATTGAGGCTATTTTGCCAAGATTACGCACTTACTTCTTGGTTGACGATCTTTACCATTTGATGCGTGGGGGACGTCTCTCAAAGAGCTCAGCTATTATTGGTAGTTTGATTAATATTAAACCTCTCCTTTGGTTAGATGCTTCAGGCAATTTGGTTCCTCTGGCCAAGATCCGTGGACGTAAAAAAGCCATTAAAGAAATGGTCCTACAAGCTACCCAGGATATTGGACATAGCACAGCGATTGTTGCTTATGCCAATGATATTGAAGCGGCGGAGAATCTAAAAGAACAATTGTTAGCAGTTGACGGCATTGAGCAAGTTCTCATTATGCCACTTGGGCCAGTTATTTCTACCCACGTCGGACCAGATACCTTGGCCGTCTTCACGATTGGTAAAGAAGCTAGATAGAAAAAGTATCAGATAGGATTTCTTATCTGATTTTTTGTTTTCTGAAATGCTAGACTAATAGAAAATCAAAAGATAATCCATACAAAATGAATGATATATTTGACATAACGTAAAATAATGCTATAATGAATCTAGAAAATGGAGGAAACAAAATGAAGAAGTCAAAGAAAAAAGTAGCTAGCACGATGGATGAACGTACTCGATTAATCAGTGCGGAATCTGCTGCTGGAGGTTATTGGGTGGCTATGCTTGGTCTATTTGTAACGATTCTGGTTACTGCTAAGACACACTCCCTAGAATTAGCTCAGTCCTTATTATTCATCACCTTCTTTGGTTCTATGTGCGTAGTCGTAGTGCACAGCGTATCACGTAATGGGCATCCATGGTTACTAGACAAAAAACTTGAGAAGAAGATGCTTATAATTTCCTGGGTAATGTGTTTTTTGGGAATTTTTATATTGCTAATGGGCCTCTTAAGTCTATTTCAGTCATTTAAGATAGGGAAGAATCTTATGAGTAGTGTAGCATTTTTGACATTGGGTTTGACCCTTATTTGTGACTGCTGGGTTATTATTAAAAGAATCAAGAAAAACCGTTTGGAAGAACTAGAAGACGAAGAATAGGATTTTTGAATGAAAAATTTAAAAATGAAGTCAGCTCGTGTAGCAAAGGATCTCACTCAACAAGGCTTGGCAGATGCTATAGGAGTCTCTCGTCAGACTATCTCAGCTATTGAAAAGGGAGACTACAACCCGACTATAAATCTGTGTATTGCTATCTGCAAAACTCTGGACAAAACTTTAGACCAGCTTTTTTGGGAATCTGAGGATTAATTTGTACCCCCTTAGAGGTTAATTAGTTATGATTTCTAGTCTTACACCTTATAAAATTAGAGACTAAAAAAATACAAAAAATAAAAGAAAAACACCTCCAAATGACTTGCCTTGGACGTGTTTTTTTGATATTATGTTAAACGGTATTGTTTACCCCATTTGAAAGGCCCCGGAACCTTCCAAATACTTTTCGATGGGAAGGAACACCCATCACTCGTAAACAAAAATCGAACTATATATAGGAGAAATCATGAACAAAACAACATTTATGGCTAAACCAGGCCAAGTTGAACGTAAATGGTATGTCGTTGACGCAACTGATGTGCCACTTGGACGTCTTTCTGCAGTAGTTGCTAGCGTACTTCGCGGAAAAAACAAACCAACTTTCACACCACACACTGATACAGGTGACTTCGTAATCGTTATCAATGCTGAAAAAGTTAAATTGACTGGTAAAAAAGCAACTGATAAGATCTACTACACTCACTCAATGTACCCAGGTGGATTGAAACAAATCTCAGCAGGTGAACTTCGTTCTAAAAATGCTGTTCGTTTGATTGAAAAATCAGTTAAAGGTATGCTTCCACACAACACTCTTGGACGCGCACAAGGTATGAAATTAAAAGTCTTCGTTGGCGGTGAGCACACTCATGCTGCACAACAACCAGAAGTACTTGATATCTCAGGACTTATCTAATTCTAAGAGGAAAGGAGCACTAATATAATGGCACAAGCACAATATGCAGGTACAGGACGCCGTAAAAACGCCGTTGCACGCGTACGTTTGGTTCCAGGTACTGGTAAAATCACAGTTAACAAAAAAGATGTAGAAGAATACATCCCACACGCAGACCTTCGTCTCGTTATCAACCAACCTTTCGCAGTTACTTCAACTGAAGGTTCATACGACGTACACGTTAACGTTGTAGGTGGTGGATACGCTGGTCAATCAGGTGCGATCCGTCACGGTATCGCTCGTGCACTTCTTCAAGTAGATCCAGACTTCCGCGATTCATTGAAACGCGCTGGACTTCTTACTCGTGATGCACGTATGGTTGAACGTAAGAAACCAGGTCTTAAGAAAGCTCGTAAAGCTTCACAATTCTCAAAACGTTAATTCGTTGCTGGGAAGCACAATACAAACGAAAATACTTTGCAACTTGCAAGGTGTTTTTTTGTATGAGAACTGGCGGTACACAATTAGGATAGCTCTAGCGACTTTAGTCGCATAGAGATATGCTATGCATAGTTGCCCCAAGAAAATAAGCGAAGCGACATTTGATTGGATGGCAACCACTACACTCAAAACGTTAATCGAACCGATTATATCAACGTTTCAAGACATTCAAGAGTTATCTCTTGGATGTCTTTTTTTATCAAAAAATCTATAGTTTCCCTGAGAATTTCCCTGAGCTAATTTTTAAGATTTCTAAATGCAATTTCACCAACAGTTTGATTTACTACATCTCTAGTATTAACATAAGTCTTTGTAATTTCTTTGTCACTATGAGTTAAGGCTTCAGAAATTACTTCAAGTGGAACTCCAGCTTGTTTAGCAAGCGTTGCTCCTGTATGTCGCAGTTTATGAGGTGTAGCATGTGCCAGCTCTTTATGTCGCTTTCTGATGCTTTTCATTTTATTGTTTAGATAGTCAGCATGTAAAGGCTTGTTGATGTTTCCTCTAGTGTCTATATAAGTAAAGACAAACTGTTCAGGTAGTATGTCTTGCATGCTGTTTACTTCTTGTCTCTTGTTTTAGGGTTTGAGATAATAGCGACAACAGAAGTAGTTGTGGATTATTTTTGTGAATGTTCAAATTAATCATTAGAAAATTGTTGGCAGTTGAGAGCTCTAAGTAAATTATTTTGATACAATTTATGGTCGCACATAGATAGTATGTCACAAAAGAAACTGCGGCTCGTTAAAAATTTCATTTTTTCAGAGATAGATGTCTTTTTACATGATTTACCTATTAATATTAGTAAATGTTAAGGATAAGTATTCTTTTTATTTTTTGGTGAGTGCCGGCTTTTTTGCCACAAATGAGTATCAACATCTTTCGAATGGAATAGTTGACAACTGGTTTTAAGAATTATACTATTGAATTGAATAGATAAGGAGTTGATTTGATGCAAGAGACAATGATTGATTACAAACAAAATATTTACCAAGAGCTATCTCGCTTAACAAAGGGGCTAGGAAGTGAGAAGCGTCTTGATATTTTAAATATATTATCACAGGGACCAAAGACAGTTGAGGGAATTGCGCATGCGACGGGTCTCTCTGTTGCCAATACTTCGCGCCACCTTCAGGTTTTAAAAGAAAGTCACTTGGTGGTGACGAGTCGAAATGGTAATTTTATCCGTTATAGCTTGGCTTCTGAAAAGGTTGTCCAGTTAGTCCTTCTGTTATTTGCCGTCGGTGAAGAACAGTTAGCAGAAGTCAGAGCGATTGAGTCAGACTATGATGAGGCAGCTGGTGTTCCTCAGATTGAGCTCGCTAATGCAATTGAATTAGCAGCTAAGACAGATGCTCTCCTACTTGATTTAAGGCCTGTTGAGGAGTATGAGGCAGGGCACTTGCCAAAAGCTCTTAATTTACCAATCGATGAGTTTGATCAAAAAAAAGCTCAGCTTCCCAAAGAGAAGACCATCATTGTTTATTGTCGCGGGCGCCAATGTGGCTATGCTAACCTAGCGGCACAGGATTTACAGAGTTTGGGCTACAGTATCTATAGTCTCAATCGCAGTTTTGCTGATTGGAAGTGGGGTGCATCCTCTCGTTCAGAACTTGAGAGTGGGGACAGAAATCGGTAATTCGTTAGAATTCGATTTCGTCGTCCCACCTCCGCACAGTTGAGTAGGGTTGTAAAAGCTGATGAAATCAGCGTAGTAGAGCCCACTCAACCACTGCGTCTTGCTCGAAAATCCAAAAACAATTGAGAGGCCAGGACTTTTGTCCCAGCCTCTTTTCTTATAACCGGAGACTCGTGAGCAAAATCATTGCAAAATAGATTTAGTGTGCTATAATTCAATTATTCAATAAAAAAGTTGAATTTCTTTTTTACTCAACCTATTCAATAATTTTATTGAATTATATCTTTGAAATACTTCTTATTTAGTATCTCAAAGAAACTAAGTGATACAAATTGGAGTTTTAGAAGGGCTAAGTTAACCTTTTTGAAATTCATTCTTTTATTCTTATGCTATTCAATTATATGGTTGAATAGAAGTGATTTATTATAGATAGGAGTTTTTTATGACGACACAACTAACAACCGAAACATTTGCGAAATCTATCCAAAATGGGGTAAGTCTTATCGATTTTGGGGCGCAGTGGTGCCCGCCTTGTCGGATGATGGAACCGGTAGTGGAAGAACTTTCACAGGACTTTGACGGAAAAGCAACGATTGCTCAGGTGGATGTGGACCAATCACAAGATCTGGCCAATCTCTTTGGCATTCGTTCTATCCCAACAATGGTGATTTTTAAAGATGGCAAACCCGTTGATGCTCTTGTTGGTGTTCATCCTAAACAAACATTGGTGGAAAAAATCCAAGCACAGTTATCATGAGGTGATTTATGTATGATGCAATTATTGTAGGTTCAGGACCTGCAGGGTACACAGCTGGCATTTATTTAAGTCGAGCTGGTTTGAAAAATCGATTGATCACAGGCTATTCTGAGGGTGGTCAATTAACCACCACAACCCTCGTAGAAAATTATCCAGGTTTTGAAAACGGGATTGAGGGCAATAAATTAGTCCAAACAATGCGCCACCAAGCAGAACAGTTTGGCACCGAAATGACCTTTGGATTTGTTCAAAAAATTGAAGGCGAATCGTCTCCTTTCAAGGTATATCTGGATAATGGTGAAATCATTGATACCAAGGCCGTTATTATCGCAACAGGCTCTAGTGCTAAATACCTAGGGATTGAAGGCGAAGAAGAGGCCATCGGAAAAGGTGTCAGCGCTTGTGCGACCTGTGATGCTTTCTTCTATAAAGAGCGTGAAATCCTTGTAGTTGGCGGGGGTGATGTCGCTATGGAAGAAGCCCTCTATTTGACACGCTTTGCATCGAAAGTGACCGTTGTCCATCGCCGCAATGAGTTACGCGCATCTGATATTATGGCCAAACGGGCTCGGGCAAATGATAAAATTCATTGGATGTTAAATTACACGCCTGTCAAAGTTACATCTAATCTGATGGGAATGACTGGTTTGGATGTTCGTAATAATGAAACGGGTGATATTGAGCACATTCAGGCTGACGGTCTCTTTGTGGCCATTGGTCATCAGCCAAACACCGATTTTCTTGATGGAAAATTAGCATTGGATGATAAAGGCTATATTCAAACACAGGCAGGAACAGCAAAGACCTCTGTTGCAGGTATTTTTGCAGCTGGTGATGTGCAAGATCCAAAATACCAACAAGCCATTACTGCAGCAGGTAGCGGTGCCATTGCTGCCCTAGATGCATTGGCCTATATTGATAACCTATGATGAAATCAGTCACGTCTAGTATCGAATTAGAAGAACTGTTAGCCGAACATCAAAATCTAGCTCTTCTTGTTTCAGGAAATCAATGCAGTCTATCGTCTCTTGGGCAAAAAGAACTCATAGACACGGCTGAACGAGAGCATTTGGTGCTTTACCAAGCAGATATTTTTCAAGTGCCCCGTCTCATTTCTTTATTTGGCATTCAGCCTACCCTGACGAGTTTATTAGTCTTTAAAGAGGGTCAATTGGTTGATAAGAAAGAGGTTTAAATGGCAAGAAAAGCTTTGATACAAAGGAAAAAGAAGGCCTACCCGGTTCAGGAATACTCACGCTGTTTGGCATGCGGCCGCCCGCATTCGGTCTACCGCAAGTTTAAACTTTGTCGGATTTGTTTACGCCAGCAAGCTTACCAAGGTGTCATTCCTGGGTTGAAAAAAGCTTCTTGGTAGTGGAAAGAAAGGAAGAAATATGGAAATTAGTTACTGGTCAGATATTGCCTGTCCATTTTGTTACATTGGTGCTAGTCGGATGAAGCGTGCTATGGCAGCTGTTGGTTTAAACCCGGAAGATTTGACAATGAAAGCTTACCAGCTAAATCCCAATGCGCCTTTAGAAACAAGTGAAACCATGCTCACAGAGTTTGCTGCCAGTCACGGTATGACCACTGAGCAAGCTAAAGCTCAGTTTGCGCACATGGAAAGCATGGGAAATGAAGAAGGGCTTCGTATTGATATGGCGGGGATTATCCCAACCAACACCTTTTCAGCTCACCGTCTTATTAAATGGTCGCAGAAGTATTTAGATAAAAAAGATCATCAAAATTTCATTATGGCCTTGTACTATCTTTACTTTGAAGAACATGCCAATATTGCGGATCATTCTGTGTTACTAGCTGTTATCAGTGAGTTCGCTCTACCACAAGAAGAGGCAGCGCAGGTACTTGCTGGAGATGCGTTTGCTGACGAGGTCAAACGCGATATCTTAGAAGCCCATCAATCAGGCGTTCAAGGTGCACCTTTCTTTGTTCTGAACAATAAGTATGGCATTTCAGGTGTTCAGCCTTATGAATACATGTTAGCGGCATTAAAACAAATTCAAGCAGAGGAAGGAGCACAATAAAATGATAGATACCCCTTTTCAACTACTAGACAGCAATTCAGAAGAGACAGGTTTAGTTTGTGGGATTGATGGCTGTAGCATAGAGCCCTCAACACGGCCGTTAGAAACTCCCTCTCAGCCATTAGAAAAAAGCAAAAAAGAAGTCATTAGGAGGGAAGAATGGAAAAGCAAAGAGTAGAAGCCTTGTCAGATGCTATATTGGCCATTATTGTCACAATTATGGCCTTGGAGTTACAGTTACCTAATGAATTAACCGTAGCAGGACTTAGAAGCATGCTACCCATGATTTTTATCTACATTACTAGTTTTTTGCAAATCATGGCAGTCTGGCTATATTATCATGAACTCTACAAATTAGTAGATCATGTCAGCTTTCATTTATTTGGAGCCAATAGTTTTTGGCTTTTAACAGCTAGTTTTGTTCCCTTAGCGACTCGAGGGATTGGACAGCATTCCGCTAATTTTGCCTTTCTCCTGTTTTACCTCATCGTTCTTGCCCTTTGGGATGTAGCTTGGATAATCATGACAGCAATGGTGATTAAGACGAGTCAAAGACCGTTATCAGCTGAAGAAAAAAAGATGCCTTATCGGTGGGCACTATTATATGGATTGCAGCTAGTGATCATATTATTAGTTGGTTATCTTTTTCCAAATCTCATTCCTTTTACCCCGCTACTGATGATTATTAATGTTATCTATGGTTTTTTAAGCAACAAATCTTGAAAAAGACTAAAAATAATCGCTAACTAGCATCGGTTATAAAAACCAGGTCTTAAGAAAGCTCGTAAAGCTAGCCAGTTCTCAAAACGTTAATCAATACGATTATATCAACGTTTCAAGACATTCAAGAGTTATCTCTTGGATGTCTTTTTTTATCAAAAAATCTATAGTTTCCCTGAGAATTTCCCTGAGCTAATTTTTAAGATTTCTAAATGCAATTTCACCAACAGTTTGATTTACTACATCTCTAGTATTAACATAAGTCTTTGTAATTTCTTTGTCACTATGATTTAGAACCTTTGAAATCGCTTCGAGAGAATAATCTATTTGTTTGGTGAGATATAGATTTCTCGGATTAAGTCGGAATACAAAGCGAAACGATTGTTTACTTATAGGATAATCGCTATAACCTATCTATGGAGATGGTTTCGAATATGGTACAAGTGCTTAACGGGCAGAAGGAGAGATTAGTTAGACTAGAATAGATGGTTGAGGATCTGATTCTAAAATTATTTTTCCCAATATACTTCTTTTATGGGTAGACAAGTTGGAAAATATCCTTATTTTGTATTCTACTCATAGTGTATACGAAAAATTTGTCAAAATCATTTTCTTAAAAAAATTTTAGTTTAAACTCTATCAAAAATAAGATAGCAGCTTATTTTTTCATAATTCTAACTGATGTAAACGGATTCCTAAACAAAACAACTCTCATAAATCCTAATTTTTATCTAATGCAACAAACTAAAGTCTTGTATATTATGTATTTATCATCCAAAAATACCAGAAAATAAGTAGGTGCGATAAATTGAAAGTTGATATTGTTCTATACCTCAAATAACTTAGATTTGGTTATTTTATAGGACTCTTCTAGCCATTGTTTTTTATGATAATGAATGTATATTTTACAAATTATGCTTTTATATATGATTTAAATTTGTATTTAAACTTAGCAGAGGACATAATAAATTACCTAAAATAACATTAAAATTAAAAATGATTAATTATTACTATTTGGTAACAGGTTTCAAAAACCCTTTGTTTGTAGGAATTGTAGGATATATTAAAAATTTAAAAAAGTTTTTAAAATTTGTTGACATATCTCTAGATAGTGTTATAATCTATAGATGTCAGGGAGGTCCTGATACTAAATATATAATAATCCATTAGAGGAGAAACAATTATGAAAAAAGTATTGCTTACATCAGCTGCAGTTCTTGCAGTATTCGCTTCATCAGCAGCAGTTTTCGCTAACGACGGTAACGTTCACACTGGAAACCTTGATAACAAAACTGAAGCAACTGGTGGTGACTTCTTCACAAACAACGAAGGTGGTCTTACTCAAGCTGCTAAAGATGGTCTTAACAACGTTGATGCAGATTCAACTAAACAAAAATTTGAAGATGCTGGTGAACACATCGAACCAAAACGTGATGCTAACGGAAACATCATCAAAGATGAATTTGTAGTTACTGATAAAGCTAACGCTAACAAAGACGCTAAAGAAGAAGCTAAAGCTGTTAAAGCTGCAGAAAAGAAAGCTCCAGCAGCTAAAGCTGAAGCTAAAGCTCTTCCAAACACAGCAGCTGTTAAATAATTAACTGCTATTGCTAAAAAGAATATCACTGGGGCTAGAGCTTCGGTGATATTTTTCTATGGATAAAGAAAAGGATTTGACATTTCATGAGTAATCATAACCGTAAATCTACTGGATCTCGTAAAAAACTGATTGCTGGGATTTCGGCCTTAGTCATTGCTGCTTTGGCTATCTTCCTTGGCTTCCAGTTTATGTCTCCAACAGCATCATCCTCTAATGGTGTTAAGAGTGTTTTAACGACTAAAAAAGCAAATACTTATAAAGTTTCAGATGAGGAGAAAGCCTACCTCAAAAATAAATTTGATGGTCTTGAGGCAACAAACCCTGATACTATCGCTTATGTCTATGCACCAGGGACTAAATTGGATGAGCCGGTTGTTCAAACAACGGACAATTCAACCTATTTAGATAAAACATTCGATGGAGGAAACGTTCCATATTTGGGAACTGTCTTCATGGATACAGACAATAAGAAAGATTTCAGTGATCGTTTGACTTGGCTTTTTGGCCATGCTCGAGGCAGTAAGGTTGCTGATAGTCGTATGTTCAACGATGTTAACTACTATAGTGATCAGTCGTTCTTTGATAAACACAAATATGTTGTTATTGAGACGCCTCAACGTAAGTACTATTATGAAGCGCTTGCTATGGTAATTGTGCCTGAAGACACAGCTTTCTATCGTACATCATTTGAAAGCGATAAAGACTTTAAACAACAGTTGGATATTATCTATGATCAAGCAAGTGTTAAAAACAAGGATTTGAAGGTTAGTGCTTCAGATAAATACCTCGTTCTTTCGACTTGTCGTGAGGAAGATGAAACGATTCGTGCCAATCTCTACTTACGTCAAATTCCAGACTCTGAAATGTCTGATTTTGTAGCTAAACATGGTAAAGATTTGGAATACACACCAACACGCTAATTATTAACAGAACTCTACTTCAGTATGAAGTAGAGTTTTTATCTTGTCTAAGAAAATTGATCTTTTCAATCGTCGTGGAATTGAGATGTAACCGTTTATTAATCTTTTTTATCATCAATGGATAAGTTTTTTTGGTACACTAGAAGTATGAAAAAGGAGAGTATTATGAAACAGAGCCAGGCTAAAAAGCGTGACAATGCGATGACTAATAAGATTTTGATGGGGTTAATTGCTCTTGTCTTAGGTTTGCTTTTTCTTGAGATTTTAATTGTTCATAGTAAGA
>ERZ773196.940-NODE-940-length-17353-cov-2.757718_pt1 | contig 17353 bp, 14 predicted proteins | sample MGYA00581009_ERZ773196 | MGnify/ENA primary metagenome ERZ773196 (study PRJEB29015, sample SAMEA2738162) | human oral metagenome | biome: human oral; feature: human-associated habitat; material: saliva | place: China | collected 2243 ... | reverse complement strand
CTATACCATGGCGGGAGAATGGTCGAAGCTGCGCAACCTGTACTATGTCATGGCAAACTTCCATCTTCGTGCGGAAGCGGGGGATAAGGCGCTCTCCTGCCTGTTCCTTGTCTTCTTCCTGGATATGTCGGGGATGGGGAATAGAAATACCGTTATTCCTTATGAAAACTTATTCCCTACCCAAAAGGGAATGATCCTTCTTTTAGATGAGGTGCGCCACAGGGAGAACATGACGGCGGAGGAAGTGAAGGCGGCATTTCTTTCTTCTGTTGCGCGCATGGCGCCGAGACTGCCGTTCTCTTATTTCTCCCCGCAGGTCATGGCGGCGCAATTGCTGGAACGTCTCCGCGGCGTTCCCTTTAATGGGGCGAAGTATATCGCGGAACGGAACGTGCCCGACCCTTCTGCCGGCGCATACCATTATGTCCCTTGGGGACGTGAGGAAGCCGGCAGCTTGAAAGAGGTGCCGAAATTTACTGTGCCGAAAATCATGGCGCCGCCCAGCCTGCGTATGCCGCCTGCTTTTACGCGGCCCGTCCCTTTTGAATCGACAGAAGCGCGGAAGCGGCGGGAAGAAATGGAAAAACGGATGGTCCGCACTGTAGAGCGTCCAACACCGGAGGAGAAAAAGGAAAAAGGTCTGCTTGTGAAATTGAGAAAATGGATATAGGAGAAACTATGGAAAAACGGATCCGTGTCGGCTGTTACGGCGCGAAAGGCTCCTATACCTATGAGGCCATGGAACGGCACTTCGGCGAGCGGGAGCGGGAAGAAATATATTTCCCCCTCTTTGAAGATGTGACGAAAGCCGTTGCGGGAGGAATGATTGATTACGGCGTTGTACCCATTGAAAACTCTTCCACCGGGGGTATTACGGAAGTCTATGACCTTATCAGGGGCTGCGGCTGCGCCATCGTCGGTGAAGAACTGGTAAAAATCGAGCACCACCTGCTGGGACTGCCGGGAGCGGAAATGGAAGATATCGATACGGTCTACTCCCATCCCCAGGGATTTGCCCAGTGCCGTCTTTTCTTCAATGACCATCGGGATTGGAAATTGAAACCTTATTTTTCCACATCCCAAAGCGCGGAACGTGTTTCAAAGGATGGAAAGAAAAATCAGGCGGCCGTAGCAAGCCGGACGGCGGCGAAGCTGTATGGGCTTTCCGTACTGAAAGAAAAACCGGCAGACAGACTTCCGATTAAAAATGCACTCATTCACAAAGAGGAACAACAAAAGGCTTTTTCTTTTATTTTAGAGGAGATAAAAAAAGGGAGACAGGCCTATGTGATTTGTCCTATGATAGAGGAAAATGAGAGCCTTCCGGTAGAAGCGGTTCTTTCCTATAGAAAAGTTTTGCGAAAGTTCTTTCCGGAGGATATACGAATTGGAGTTTTGCACGGAAAGTTGAAGAGCGAAGAGAAGGAAGCCGTAATGGCAGCGTTCCAAAGGGGAGAAACGGAGATTTTACTCTCTACGACCGTTGTGGAAGTCGGTGTGGACGTTGCCAACGCTACGGTGATGCTCATTGAAAATGCGGAGCGTTTCGGCCTTGCGCAGTTACATCAGCTTAGGGGAAGAGTAGGGAGATCCGCTTTGCAAAGTTACTGTATTTTTCTGGATCGAAAAGATGATGAAAAATCACGGGAACGATTGGAAATTATGAAGAACAGCAATGACGGCTTTGCCATTGCGAAAGAAGACCTCCGCCTCCGAGGGCCGGGAGATTTGTTCTTTGGAGAGAGGCAATCCGGAGAATTGCAGTTTTCTATGGCGGATCCGATTCTTGATGAAGAGCTCTTTCGCATAGCAAGAGAAGAAGCGATGCACATGTTGGAAGCGGATCCGGAACTGAAAAAGCATCCGAAAGTGCAAGAAGAATTTTTCAAAATGATAACGACAGATACACCGTAATGGAATCATAGGGAAACATTGTAATGAATCATAGAGAAACATAATAATACAATAGCTTACCTATTAATAAATACGGAAAAGCTTAAAAAAATAAGTTTCAGCTATTTACAAAGTCTTCTTAAATTTGCTTTAATACATAGGGAAATGGAGAGAAAGAAATGAGAGTGATTGCAGGAACGGCTAGAAGAATCAATTTAAAAACGCCGGACGGTTTGGATACAAGGCCAACCCAGGATCGGATAAAGGAAACCCTTTTTAATATTTTACAGTTTGATCTTGAGGGGCAGGATGTACTGGATCTTTTTTCCGGAAGCGGTGCTTTAGGAATAGAAGCTCTTTCCCGAGGGGCAAAGAGAGCTGTTTTTTGTGACGCGGCAAAAGAAGCCGTTTTTTGTATTGAAGAAAATCTGGATAAGACACATTTTAAGGAGCAGGCCTTGGTGATTCCCGGAGACTACAACGGGGCAATCAATGCTCTAATGCGAAAGGACTATCATTTCGGGTTGGTCTTCATGGATCCGCCATATGGACGGGAGCTTGCGGAAAAGGCTTTGCTTCGTTTAAAGGATAAGCCCTTCGTGGATGAGAATACCATCTTTGTAGTGGAAGCAGGCCTCGAGGAAGACTTTTCCGCTATGGAAGAAGAGGGATATACTATCCTAAGAGAAAAGACCTATAAGTCTAATAAGCATGTTTTTCTACGTTTAATTAGACAGGAGAACGAAAAGTAACGGAAAATAGTTTTAGAAGTAAGGTATGGTAAGCAGGTAAGTTATGGCAAGAAGTTTGCCTAAGGAAAGAATTATTTGTAAAGAATGTAGGAGGGAAAATGAAGATCGCGATTTATCCGGGATCCTTTGATCCGGTTACCTTCGGCCATTTAGACGTAATATCCAGAAGTGCGAAAATGGTGGATAAATTAATTATTGCGGTACTGGTAAACAAAAATAAGTCATCGTTGTTTTCTATGGAAGACCGTGTTAAAATGATTAGCGAGTGCGTAAAGGACCATCCGAATGTGGAGGTTCATTCCTTTAGCGGACTTACGGTAGATTATGCAAAAAAGGTCGGAGCCACGATGATTGTGCGCGGACTGCGTGCGGTAACCGACTTCGAATACGAGCTTCAGCTGGCACAGACAAATAAGGTGATTGCCGGGGGAATTGATACATTATTCTTAGCGACCAATTTAAAGTATTCTTATTTGAGCTCCAGTATTGTAAAGGAAATTGCTTCTTATAACGGAGATATATCAGCCTTCGTACCAAAGCGGGTGGAGCTTGCCATGAAAGAAAAGTACGGATTTCAATAGACGGAGGGACTATGAGCAGAATTGAGCAGTTGATTGGAGAAATTGAAGAGTATATTGACAGTTGTAAGTTTCAAACTCTGTCTAACAGCAAAATTATAGTAAATAAAGAAGAGATGGAAGAACTTTTGGTTGAGCTTAGGTTGCGAGTACCCGAAGAAATAAAAAAATATCAGAAGATAATCTCTCAACAGGACGCTATTTTAGCCGATGCAAAGGGGCAGGCTGAAACCATGATCAGTGACGCAAAGTCGCGCAGTGAAGAATTGGTTTCGGACAATGAGATTATGCAGCAGGCCTATGCGAAGGCAAATGAATTGATTCGGGATGCCCAAAATCAGGCGGATAGTATCGTGAATAATGCTGTAGCGGACGCCGACCAGATTCGTTCCAATGCGATTCGCTATACGGATGAAATGCTTGCCAGCTTGGAGACAATCATCTCCCGTTCTTTGGACAATGCAACACGGCATTTGGATGAGTTAAAGTCTTCCCTGAATGATTCCAGAAGTATTGTGGAATCCAACAGAGAGGCACTTTCCAAGGCAATGCCCGAGGCTTCCGGGACTGCTGTGGAAGAGGAAGGGCATGAGCAATAAAATTATTGATTGACAGGAGTGCAGAGAAAGATTATAATCCTTGACTAGTGAGCTTCCGAGAGGCTTTCGGACTCACCGGTCAGGGGAATCCATATTTTTATTGTATTCCGAATATAGAATAGAGTACGAATCCGCATTCTTTCGTATGATCTATCCAATAGCGATGCGTGGCTCAGCTTGGTAGAGCGCTGCGTTCGGGACGCAGAGGTCGCTGGTTCGAATCCAGTCGCATCGACTTCGAAAACAGGAGATGTACGACATCTCCTGTTTTTCAGTTCTTAACAAGTGCCGCGGAGAAGCCTTTGGAATCTTGTTCTTAACGAGAATCGCTCGCGTAATGTGAATATCTCATTTATGCACCATAGGAATGCTATAACGAGTATCGCTTGTTGAGAGTACAGGAAGTTTATCAAGATAGTAGAGAGAAAGAGAGTAGGGGGATTATGGGAAGAGAAAATTTTAAATCCAGAATCGGTTTCATCTTAGTGAGTGCCGGTTGTGCAATCGGAATCGGAAATGTTTGGAAATTTCCGTATCTTGTGGGACAAAACGGGGGAGGAATTTTTGTCCTCTTTTATCTCTTATTTCTCCTGATAATGGGACTGCCCGTTCTTACTATGGAACTTGCGGTAGGAAGAGCCAGCAGAAAATCTGTGGTGAAGGCCTATAAAAAGTTGGAGCCGGAAGGCACGAAATGGCATTTACACGGCTATGTTTGCATTTTTGGCTGCTATCTTTTGATGATGTACTATACCACGGTATCCGGCTGGATGCTTTCTTATTTCTTTAAATTTCTGTTCAAGACTTTTGAAAAAATTGATTCGAGTCAGGTGGAAGGAATCTTCACTACTATGCTCAGTCGTCCTGAAGAAATGACGCTTTGTATGGGCATCACGGTTATCGGCGGATTTATGATTTGCTCCTTAGGTTTACAGAAGGGCCTCGAGAAGGTGACTACCGTTATGATGAGTGCTTTATTTATCCTGATAGTACTCCTTGCCGTACATAGTCTGCTTTTACCCGGTGCTGTGGAGGGGGCTAAGTTCTATCTTCTTCCGAATGTGGAGAAGGTCAGAGAAATCGGTTTATATCATGTGATTTCCGCGGCAATGAATCAGGCATTTTTTACCCTGTCACTCGGGGTTGCGGCAATGGAGATTTTCGGCTCCTATATGTCTGATGACTATACCTTGGTTAGTGAAGGTGTGAAGATTTGTGCTTTGGATACCTTTGTGGCGATTATTTCGGGACTCATTATTTTCCCGGCCTGCTTCAGTTTCGGTGTGGAGCCGAATGCCGGACCTCCCCTTATTTTCTTTACTTTGCCGAAGGTCTTCATGCATATGCAGTTTGGTAGAGTTTGGGGAGCTCTCTTCTTCCTTTTTATGACTTTTGCAAGCTTCTCCACGGTGATTGCCGTTTTTGAGAATCTGATTTCCACCAGTATGGACAATTTCCATTGGGACAGAAAAAAAGCGGTTATTGTGAACTGTATTTTTATTTTTGTAATGAGTATTCCCTGTATTTTGGGGTATAATTTATGGCAGGACTTAAAGCTTATCGGTGGAAGGGATGTACTGGATTCCGAAGACTTTATTGTCAGTAATCTGATTCTTCCCATAGGTTCGCTTATTTACCTCCTTTTCTGTGTCAGCAAGTGGGGCTTCGGATTTGATAAGTATGTTGAGGAGTGTAATAAGGGGGAAGGCATCAAGATGCCCCGGGCATTAAAGCCGTATTTCGTTTTTGTATTACCGGTTTTGATTCTGATATTACTTTTACAGGGCTTATTTTAATTAAGGCTTGAAGACGATATTGTAGGTTTTTCGTGTGATTCGTGTTTGACAATGTATTTACGGATAACCATTCTTTAGAAAAGAAACAGTTTTACGTAAATAGGATAGGAGTCTTATGACGATACGGGAAGAAATGGAGGAACTGGAGAAGAGAACGCTCTCTCCCTATGCATTTTTAAGTATGAATTCTTTAGGGCGGGATTTTCCGGAAGAGGAGGACGATATTCGGACTATTTTCCAAAGAGACCGGGATAGAATTCTACATTCTAAAGCCTTTCGTCGCTTGAAGCATAAGACACAGGTCTTTATTCAACCTGAGGGAGACCACTATAGAACGAGACTCACGCATACCTTGGAAGTGAGTCAGATTGCACGAAGCATTGCGAAGGCGCTTCGTTTAAATGAAGATTTAACAGAAGCGATAGCACTCGGACATGACCTCGGGCATACACCTTACGGACATGCCGGAGAAAGGGCTTTGGATAAGATATGTTCCTTCGGATTTTCCCATGTGGAACAGAGTGTCCGTGTTGTGGAAGTTTTGGAAAAAAACGGTCGTGGACTCAATTTATCGAAGGAAGTGCGGGACGGAATCCTGAATCACAGAAGCTCCGGGCATCCGAAGACCTTGGAAGCGCAGGCGGTTCGTCTTTCCGATAAGATTGCTTACTTAAACCACGATGTGGATGACAGTATCAGAGGTGGAATTATCACAGAAGAAGATTTGCCGGAAGAGTTCCGTTCCGTTCTTGGCAGAAGCGTAAAAGAGAGGATAGATACTTTGATTCGTTCCGTTATCTTTTCTTCTATCGGGAAAGAAAGTCTGTGTATGGATTCGGCCGTGGGTGAGGCCATGCAGGGGCTTCGTAAATGGATGTTCAGCCATGTTTATAAGAAAAGCGAGGCAAAAGAAGAGGAGTGGAAGGTAGAAGGCATGCTTAAACTGCTCTTTACTTTCTACATGGAACATCCTGAGAAATTGACGGAGGAATATCGTTTTCTCTTTAAGAAGAGCTTGGAAGATAAGAACGTTTCGGAAAAAGAACATTTAGAGCGAGTCGTTTGTGACTATATTTCCGGAATGACGGATGAATATTGTAATCATAAGTTTATGGAGTATTATGTCCCGAAGGCATGGGCGAAGGACTAATTAAGAGACTAAATTAATCTTTTACTTATAAGAAACATAGGCTTTTTCGCTGGAACTTGGTGTGGCTTTTGAAGGAGCATTCATGTACTACGGAGAGGATATTGTCGAGGAAGTTCGTCAAAAAACGGATATAGTAGACTTGGTTGGACAATATGTTCACCTGAAGAAAAAGGGATCGAGTTATTTCGGTCTTTGCCCTTTTCATGGAGAAAAGACGGCTTCCTTTTCCGTTTCCCCCGGAAAACAGATTTTCTACTGCTTCGGTTGCGGAAAGGCGGGAGACAGCATCCGCTTTCTTATGGAATATGAGAACTTAAGCTTTGTGGAGGCTTTAGAAGAGCTTGCAGAGCGTGCCAATGTTACGCTTCCGAAAGAAGAAAAAAGAAACAAGGGTGAAGAAGATCTTCGCTATAAAATATTGGAAATCAATAAACAGGCGGCACTGTTTTATGTAAAGCAACTTCGAAGTGAAAAAGGAAAGCAGGGACTCGCTTATTGCGCAAAAAGGAAGCTTAGCGGAGAAAGTATTACGCATTTCGGTTTGGGTTATGCCGGAAAAGAAAAAGACAGTCTATACCAATACTGTAAGTCTTTAGGCTTTAAGGACCAGGTGTTAAAGGAATCGGGTTTATTCAGCTTTAAAGAAAATGGAGTCTATGATAAATTTTTCAATCGTTTGATGTTCCCCATAATGGATTTACATAATCGAGTTATCGGCTTTGGAGGAAGAGTGATGGGAGACGGAGAGCCCAAGTATCTGAACTCTCCGGAAACAAAACTCTTTGATAAGTCCAGAAACCTTTTTGCCCTAAACTTTTCGAGAAAATCCCGTGCGCATTATTTTATCCTCTGTGAAGGCTATATGGATGTGATTTCTCTACATCAATGGGGTTTTTTAGAAGCTGTAGCGGCACTCGGTACGGCATTTACGGAGCAGCAGGCTGAACTGATGAAACGATTTAATTCTCTGGTCTACCTCTGCTTTGACAGTGACGGTGCAGGAAAAAAGGCCTGTAAAAGAGCTATTTCCATATTGCGTGAAAAGAAGCTGGAAGGGAAGGTCATTAATTTAATTCCCTACAAGGATCCGGATGAGTTTTTAAAGGCTCTGGGGAGAGAAGCCTTCGAAAAAAGAATAGAGACGGCTAAAAATGCCTTTCTATGGGAGATTGAGGAGAAAAAGAGTGAATTTGACTTAAGCGACCCGGCAGGTATGCAGAAATATATGGAAAGTATTGCGGAGCTTTTAAGAACGAGTTTTTCCGATCCCGTAGAAAGAGAAAATTATCTTAAAGCGGTTGCCGGAGAACAGATGCTAAAGGTAGAGCATTTGCAGTATCTTCTTGATAAAGGAGAAGAAAAAACACAACTTGAGTTTGGCATGGGAAAAAATTTTTACCGCGCAGAGAAGAAGAGGGAGGAAAAATGGAATACTTCTCCGGAGGAAGAACTTCTTTCTGTTTTACTACAAAGAAATGAATTTGTCGAAATAGCAAAAAGATATGTTTCCGCAGAAAGTTTTCAAGGAGAATTAACGAGAGAGATTTATCTTAAGCTTTTGTCAGGGCTGGATGCGAAAGAAATTTTAGACAGATTTCAAAATGAAGAGGAAAAATATCAACTTCTGGCAAAGCTTTATCATGGTGACCTCTATCATATGGACTTGGATAAAGAGGAGGAGAAGAAGCTCCTATCCGACTATATTCGACAATTTCAATTGCAGAAAATAGAGGCGGAAATCAAGGCGGTGACGAATGCGGAAGAATTATCCCGTTTGTTTAAAGAAAGAGACAATTGGGAACATTTTTCGCTATAGTCAAAGAACGGTTTTTAAAGCGTCTAAAAAGTTATCAAAAAACTGGATGAATAGAAAGAATAGAGCAAGGAATAAAAATAGAGCAGAGTATACGGAGGAGCTTTGAGTAAACGAATAGAAAAACTGGTGGAGCTGTTTCCGGGAGCGCGTTCTGTCGCAGATATCGGATGTGATCATGGCTACACTTCCATTCTTCTTGCAAAGGCCGGAAAGGCGGAGAAAATCATTGCCTGCGATATAGGACAAGCTCCACTGGAAAGTGCTAAGAAAAATATTTTGCGTGAAGGTCTTACGGACAGAATAGAGTGTAGACTCGGAGACGGCTTAGAGCCCATAAAGTCGTTTGAGGCAGAATCTGTCCTAATTTCCGGCATGGGCGGTCCCCTGATGATGGAAATTCTGGATAAGCGAATAGAGGAGTTTTCCTTTGCCGTACTTTCTCCGCAATCCGACTTTGCAAACTTTCGTCGTTTTCTGTTTGATAGAATGGATATTCTGAAAGAAGAGTATCTCGAGGAAGGCGGAAAGTTTTACCGCCTTTTTCTTGCAGGGAAAAAGAGGGATTTACATAAAGTAAAAAAAGAACCCGGTGAAATAGAAGAGGAAAAGAGATTTCGTAAATCAGCAGTAGAGTGGGAATATGGTTGGATTCCACTGCAAAAAAAAGACCCGGTACTTAAGCGCATGCTGGAAAAGGAAGAGAGGCTTTACCGTGAGGTTTTCGAAAAAAAGCAGGTAGATGAAGTACGGGAGAAGCTTTCACTAGTAGAGAAAGCGTTGTCATTTTATAAGTAAAAATGCTTTAAAATAAAATGACGGAAACAGGATAAAAGGAATGAAAAGCGAATGGAACAGGGAGTTCATCATGCAAAAGGAAAAATTGATTCGATTTTTAGAGAAGTTTGCACCGAAGAATCTGGCTGAGGATTGGGATAATGTCGGTTTTCTTCTGGGAAAAAGAGAGGGAGAAGTAAAACGTGTTTATCTATGTCTTGATGTAGACAGTTTTGCCGTGAAAACTGCGATAGAAGAAGGCTGCGATTTTATTTTAAGTCACCACCCTTTCATTTTTAAAGGCTTAAAATCGGTGACGGAGGAGAACGTACAGGGAAAGAAAATCATTTCTCTGATAGAAAATAAGATTTCCGTATTTTCCATGCATACAAACTTTGACAGTGTGGAAAAGGGTATGGCTGATCTTATAGCGGAAAAACTAGCCTGGAAGAAAGAAGGGGTTATCGAAGCCGTAACTCCCTCTGAGAATGGAGTAGAACAGGGAATCGGCTTTTTTACACATCCGGATAAGGAATACTCTTGTGAAGAACTCGCTAACTATGTAAAAGAAAGCTGCAAATTACCTTACATTGAGTATTTTGACAGCGGAAGAAAAATACGTAAGCTTGCAGTATGCCCGGGCTCCGGGAGAAGCCTTTTATCCTCTTTACCATCCGATGTAGATGCCTTCATTAGCGGCGATTTCGGGCATCATGATGCAGTGGACAGTATGGAGAAGGGATTAAGTCTTATCAATGCGGGGCATTACGGTTTGGAGCATTTCTTTGTACCTTATATGAAAGGCCTAATCCGTCGACATTTTCCGGAGATAGAACTTATCGAAGAGAAGATTCATTTTCCCGGAAAAGTGCTGTAAATTTGTCGGAAATAGAAGAGGAAATACCGTATTTTTTTAAAGAGAAAAGCATCCACTCCGTTATTTATCATGGAAGTATATTGAAATCGAGGGATACGAGAGGAGATTCAGAAATGAAAGTTACTGCAAAAGGGAAAACCGTAGAAATAGAAAAAGGAAGTCGTTATCAAGATCTTGTGCCGTATTTTCAGGAGCAGGAGGAGTATCCGCTTCTTTTGGCAAAGGTGGGAAGCCGGATTTATGAGTTGCATAAGAAGGTTCCGGATGAGGATTTTACGGTAGAATGGATTACTATTCGAGACAGAATTGGGATGCAGAGTTACCAGCGTTCTGCAGTTTTTATGCTTTTAAAAGCTTTTTTTCATCATTGTAAGGATGTACCGGGCTTTAATGTAAGTATTGATTACACCCTTGGAGGAGGTTTTTACGGTTATATATCCGGAGATATTAAACTGAGTGAGGGATTGCTTTCCAAGGTAAAAGCAACGATGAAAGAATATGTTAAAGCGGAAATGCCTATTATGAAACGAAATATTTCTACAGGAGAAGCCAGAAAGCTTTTTCATAAACTGGGGATGACTTCTAAGGAAGAGTTATTTCGATTTAGGATGACCAGCCGTGTAAATATTTACTCTTTAGGAAACTTCCAAGATTATTTTTACGGTTATATGCTTTTAAATACGGCTTATGTCACTCTATTTGATCTTTTCTCCTATGGAGATGGTTTTATTTTGCTATTACCGAAGGAAAATAATCCAAAAGAGCTTGCAGAGTTTAAGCCGATGGATAAGCTTTATGCGGTACAGAAGTCCTCTTCAAAGTGGGCCGGTGAAGTGGGAATTAAAAATATCGGTGCTTTAAACCAAAAAATTGTTTCCGGAGATCCGGATTCTTTGATTCTTATGCAGGAGGCTTTTTTTGAAAAACAAATCGGCAATATGGCCATGGAAATTGCAGAGAAAAAGAAGCGTTTGGTTTTAATTGCCGGCCCTTCATCTTCAGGAAAAACAAGTTTTTCCAAGCGCTTAAGTATTCAGCTTTCTGCGCTTGGAAAAAAGCCGCATGCTATTTCCGTTGATAATTATTTTCTCGGAAGAGAATATGCGCCTAGAGACGAAGAGGGAAATTATGACTTTGAATCTATTGAAAATGTGGATTTACCTCTTTTTAATAAGGATATGCTTGCACTTCTTTCCGGGGAAAGAGTGGAACTGCCCCGATATAATTTCCTGAGCGGCAAAAGAGAATATAAAGGAGACTTCTTGCAACTTGGGGCGGAAGATATTTTAGTTATTGAAGGAATCCATTGTCTGAACGACAAAATGTCGGAATCCCTTCCGGAAGATAGTAAATTTAGAATCTACATATCTGCGCTTACCCCCTTAAACATTGACGAGCACAACCGTATTCCGACAACGGATGTTCGACTTCTTCGCAGAATGGTTCGGGATAACCGTACACGAGGATATTCTGCGGAAGACACGATTTCCATGTGGAAGAGTGTAAGAAGAGGAGAGGATAGGAATATTTTCCCCTATCAGGAGAAGGCGGATGTCATGGTGAATTCCGCCTTGATTTATGAGCTTCCGGTTTTGAAAATTTTTGCAGAACCGCTCCTTTTTCAAATAGAAGAGAACAGCCCCTGTTATCAGGAGGCAAAGCGTCTTTTGAAATTCCTCGACTATGTGCTTGCCTTAAGCCCCGAGTCCATACCGCATAACTCCATTCTAAGGGAGTTTATCGGGGGCTCCTGCCTTCATGTAGGTTAAGAAGAGGCACTACATAGGAGGCCTAAAAATCTATTCCTCATCATACCACTCTAAGAAGGAGTGTTTTATTCCTTTATCCTTTAGTCCGAGAATAGTTTGCTTTGAGACATTTTCGGTAGAACGGAAGATGTTTTTTTCAATAAAAGGATTGCTCTTTTTCAATTCGGCAATCAGTTTTTTGGTTTCCAGACGTTTCGAGCTTGTAGTTCCGTCCGTGTGGCAGGTAGAGCATGTCTCCGTGAACTTGCAGGCGCATTGAATAAAGTTTAACTTATTGTAGTCTCGCCAATGCTTGATCTCGTCTTCTCGTATGTAGTAGAGGGGACGGATGAGCTCCATACCCGGAAAATTCGTGGAGTGAAGTTTCGGCATCATAGCTTGAAACTGTCCGCTATAAAGCATACCCATGAGAACTGTCTCAATCACATCATCAAAATGATGCCCGAGAGCAATCTTGTTACAGCCCAGTTCCTTTGCCTTGGAGTATAAGTGTCCGCGTCTCATTCTTGCACAGACGTAGCAGGGAGAGGACTCGATTTCAAAGACGGACGCGAAGATATCACTTTCAAAAAATTGAAGGGGAATACCGAGGAGCTTTGCATTTTCTTCGATGATTTTTCGGTTGTATTCGTTATAGCCGGGGTCCATACAGAGAAATTGCACAGTAAAGGGAAATTTATTATGTCTTTTTAATTCCTGAAAGAGCTTTGCCATAATCATGGAGTCTTTTCCGCCGGAAATGCATAGACAGATACTATCCCCTTCCTTAATTAATTCAAAATCATTGATTGCTTTTGCAAAGGGGGTGAAAATAGATTTTTTGAATTTCTTACGAAGACTTTTTTCAATTTCCTCTCTTCGTTCGTCTTCGGAGGCGGTTTTAATCTTCATAAGAATGTACTTCCCGTAGCCGCCATCTAAGTTTGCGACCCGGTATCCTTCATCCAGAAGTCTTTCCCCGAGTTCTCTGGAGATGGTTCCATATTTACAGTAGAGTAAATATGCCTTGGACTTATCCAAGGTTTTTTCGTCCCCGAGTAAATCCGAAATAGCTCTCCACTCCGCATTTTCCATATGCCCAAGTTGATACTCGGCTTCATCACGAATATCAATGGGGATGTAATGCTTATATTCTTCTTTTTCCCATTCTTCGGGACTGATTTCTCTAAGTTTTGCCATAAAAATGTTCCTTATATAATAATGATATTGCAGTAAAGCTTCTGCTTAAAACGTCTCGATTCTTAACAAGTATTGCCTGTCATCGAATAGTATCAGATTCTGTTTTATGCAGTTCTTTTTCAAATCCAAACTAAAACAGTATAGCATAACGAATCTAAATTGGAAAAGAGAGAAGGGAGAAAGCCGGAATTCCTTCTATTCTCTGCATGACTTTACGGCTTGTTGCACTATTTTTTTTGGGATATAATATTGAGCGTTAACTTGATGAAGGATTCTTAGGAGGGGGGATTGATGAGATTGAAGTCCGGTATGAATGAGAAGATGGAAAAGAAAGAAAAGGCGGGAAGTAAACCCTTGGAGGAAAAGAAAGCTCCTGAGGAGGAAAAGAAAGCACTAAAGGAGGAGAAAAACACTTCTGAGAAGATTGAAAATGCTTCTGAGGAGAATAATAACGTTTCCAAAACAGTAGAGAATGCTACTGTTTTACAGAAAAAAAGAGAGACTAAGCCAAAGACGGAAAAGCCCGCACAAAAAATGGCAACAAAGGAAGTGAAGAAAAAGCCTGCTGCAAAAAAAGAAGAGAAAAGTACAAAGACAAAGGCTTCATTAAAGACTGCTTCCAAAGAAAAAAAGATAGTGGACGAGAGAAGCCTTAAGGAGAGAGCTGTAGATTCTTACCGGAATAGGCTTAAGTCCTATTATGATGAGATGAAATGGCTTTATTTTGAACTTTACAGAGGGGATGAAGAAGCGTTTTCTTATTTTCTTTCCTTGCTGGAAAAATACGCCTTAAGCCGTGAAGAGGACTTGCTCAGCTTAGACGAAGAGAGAATGGCGAATCCGAATTGGTACAAGGGAAAAGAACAATACGGAGCCCTCCTTTATGTTCATAATTTTGCCGGAAACCTGAAGGGTGTGGAAGAACATCTGGATTATCTGAAAGACAGCGGGTTTAATTATTTGCAGCTTATGCCTATTTTGGAGAGCCCCAAGGAGAAATCGGATGGCGGTTATGCCGTTTCCGATTTTAAAAAAGTGCAGGAAGAGCTCGGTACGATGGAAGACTTACGCTCCTTAACGAAAGCATGCCACAAAGAAGGAATCAGCATAGGACTGGACTTTGTCATGAACCATACTTCCGATGAGCATGAATGGGCAAAGCGGGCAAGAAGCGGAGAAAAAGAATTTCAGGATCGCTATTTCATTTTCCCGAACTGGGTTATTCCGAATGAATTTGAAAAAACGGTTCCTCAGGTTTTTCCGGAGTCGGCTCCCGGGAATTTTACCTATAATGAAGAAATGAAAAAAGTGGTGATGACCACTTTCTATCCGTATCAGTGGGACTTAAACTATGCAAACCCCGTAGTATTTAATGATATGTTGGATAATATCTTGTATCTTTGCAATATGGGTACGGATATATTCCGAATGGACGCTGTTCCCTACATTTGGAAAAGAATGGGAACCAGTTGCAGGAATCTTCCTCAGGTTCATACTCTGGTTCGACTATTTCGTATGGCGGTAGAAATTGTTGCGCCTTCCGTACTTTTACTCGGGGAAGTGGTTATGGAACCTGATAAGGTTCTTCCTTATTTCGGAACGGAAGAGAAGCCCGGTTGCCATCTTTTATATAATGTTACGACAATGGCAAGCACCTGGCATACCCTTGCAACACAGGATACCCGTCTTTTACAGCAACAATTGGCAAAGGTCTTTGCATTACCTAAGGATAAAATATTTTTAAATTACCTTCGTTGCCATGATGATATCGGATGGGGACTGGATTATGGATTCTTGAGAAATTTTGGTATGGAAGAGATTCCCCATAAGGCTTATCTTAATGCTTATTTTCGAGGATTTACCGACCTTTCCGAGTCCAGAGGAGAGCTGTACAATGATGATCCTCTTCGCGGAGATGCAAGACTTTGCGGTACGACAGCTTCTTTTTGCGGAATAGAGACCGGAATTAAAGAAAAAAATCCGAAGAAGATAGAACATGCTGTAAGTTTGGATATCATGCTTCATGCATTTCTCCTCAGTCAGTCCGGTCTTCCCGTGATTTACTCCGGAGACGAGATTGCGATAGAGAATGATTACAGCTATCATGATGATCCTGTTAAAAAGTTGGATTCCCGTTATCTGCATAGGGCAGCCTTTCCGTGGGATAAGGCAAAACTGAGAAAGAAAAAGGGGAGCGTGGAGGAAAAAGTATATTCCGGTATTTTAAAACTGGAAGAATTGAGACGGAAAAATAAGGCTTTTTCCGCTGCTGCAGACACTTGGATAATCGATACAAAAAATATTCATGTGCTGGCTTTCGGAAGATATTTAGAAGGGGAAAAGATTTTGTGTTTCTACAATTTTTCTGTTAATACGGAAGTGGCCTATGTCTCCGAAGTGGAAGATTATGTAAATATGCTTAGCGGAGAGAAGCTAAAGGCTAAAGATTTGCGAATTCCTTCCCATGATTTTCTTTGGTTAAAAACCAGTTTTTAAGGATATTTCCATAGCAAGATTTTTTAGATGAGAATAGTTTCAAAATACGAGTAATTTCAAGATGTGGTTTCGAAATACAAATGGTTTTCAACTATTTCTTGTAGGTTTTCAACTATTTCTGCGATTGACTTGAAAAATATCCTGGAGTAAACTTAATCCTTAAAGTATTGTGAATGGTCGCTGCCGGGAAACCGGGAGAGGAAAGTCCGGGCTTCATAGAGCAGGATGCCTGATAACGTCAGGTTGAGGCGACTCACAGGAAAGTGCAACAGAAAATAACCGCCGTTTTATACGGTAAGGGTGAAAAGGCGATGTAAGAGATCACCGGTTTCTTGGTAACAGGAAATGCAATGTAAACCCCATCCGAAGCAAGGTCAACAGAGAGCATAAGGCTGCTCGTCTGCTCTCGGGTAGACCGCTTGAGACTTATGGTGACGTAAGTCCTAGATAGATGACCATTTTCAACATAACCCGGCTTACAGCAATACTTTAGCCCCCTCTTTCGAGGGGGCTTTTTGTATAATTCCTATTTCATTGCTGATTTTTGCTTATAGGACAAAACGTTCTAACAAAAAGCGGAAACGCATTTTTATGATTCCACTTCCACCTTTTCCATCACTACTTTTTTAACCGGTGCATCCTGGAATCCGGTTTCTACGGAAGCAATCTCATCCACGGCTTCCAGTCCTTCAATTACCTTACCGAAAGCGGCATATTCTCCGTCTAAGTGCGGTGCATCCTTATGCATGATAAAGAACTGCGAACCTGCTGAGTTCGGATCAAAGGCTCTCGCCATGGAGATCACGCCTCGCTCATGTTTCACTGTGTTATTTACACCGTTCGATTTAAACTCACCTTTAATGCTGTAGCCCGGACCACCTGTTCCGTTTCCGGAGGGGTCTCCGCCCTGAATCATGAAACCCGGAATAATGCGATGGAAAGTTAAGCCGTTATAAAAACCTTTGTTCACTAAGTCAAGGAAATTTTCCACCGTAATTGGCGCGATTTCGGGGTATAATTCTAAGCGAATAGTCTTGCCACTATCCATAGTAATTCGTACAATAGGATTTGCCATTTTGTTTCTCCTTTTTATAAAAATCGATATAACAAGGGAATTTTAACAGTTTTCGTAAGAATACACAAGAAAGACAAAGTGGAATAAGTAATGTAAAGACAGGAAAATACAATGCAAATGAAGATTGAAGGGAATCTCTCTTACCGCTCCTGCAAGCTTTGCGGGAGGGAATGTAAGGTCAATAGAGAAGAGGGACAAAAAGGCTTTTGCAAGGCGGGAACACGCATGCATATCGGACGTGCAAAAGCCCATTTCTGGGAAGAGCCTTGCCTTAGCGGAACGAAGGGAAGCGGAACCGTTTTCTTTTCCTCTTGCGGACTTTCCTGTGTATATTGTCAGAATCAGAAGCTTTCCCGAAAAGAATCCGGGAAGGAAATAAGTGTAGAAGAGTTAGTAGATCTATTTTATCGCTTAGAAAACGAGGGCTGCCATAACATCAATTTTGTAACGGCTGAGCACTATAGTAGAAGTGTTCGAGATGCCATGCAGCTTGCTCGGGAGAGAGGCTTTAGCCTTCCCTTTGTCTGGAATTCTTCGGGATACCAAAGAGCTCGGGTTTTACAGGAGTTTGAAGGCTTAATCGACATTTACCTTATGGA
>ERZ773196.938-NODE-938-length-17385-cov-9.614945_pt1 | contig 17385 bp, 14 predicted proteins | sample MGYA00581009_ERZ773196 | MGnify/ENA primary metagenome ERZ773196 (study PRJEB29015, sample SAMEA2738162) | human oral metagenome | biome: human oral; feature: human-associated habitat; material: saliva | place: China | collected 2243 ... | reverse complement strand
TTCTAGATATTCTTGATCATTTTTTGATAGGCTATAATTTTTTAATGCCCAACTTATGAAGTGTTTTTTATCTTCACATTCGTAAGACTCGATATATGAATAGGCTTTTTGAATATTATAAACTTTATACTCGGGATTTATATGAATATAAAATAGGAACTCTCCAGCTACTGGGTATATAAATTTTGGTATTTTTTCATAATAGGCAATGGCCTTGGTTATATTACCTAACTTCCATGCACTCGCAGCTTTTTCCAAGTAACTATTATAATGAAATCTTGCAAATATAAATACTATAACGCTAAAGAAAACTAAAGATAGGAAATAGTAAATAAACTTCCTCATTTTGAAACCTCTAAAATATTTTCATATCCAGCTGCAGCTTCAGAATCTAAAAATTGGAGCATTTCATTGAACTGACTCTTAACCGTTGTCGTAGATAATGCCAAGTCCGATACTTTGATGCCTGTTATCAAACAGAAAATCATGCCGGACAGCATTGTTTACACGGATAGTCTGAGCAGCTATGACAAGTTGGACGTGAGCGGTTTCATCCATTACCGTATCAACCATTCCAAGGAATTTGCCGACCGTCAGAACCACATTAACGGCATTGAGAATTTTTGGAATCAGGCAAAACGTGTCTTGCGAAAATACAACGGAATCGATCGCAAATCTTTCCCGTTGTTCTTGAAAGAATGCGAATTTCGATTTAACTTCGGCACACCGTCCCGGCAGCTAAAAATCCTGCGGGATTGGTGTGGAATTTAGGGCTAATCTACGTCAGCCCCTTTATTTAAAGGCATCATCATCATGCACGATGACCTTATTGACATAAACCGGCTGCACCAGTGTTTCTTCATGAAAGGTAGGCGACTCTGCCTATGGCACAGATGTTTTGGTAGTCATTGGGAAGCCGACAACGTATTGTGCGCAGAATGCGTTTCTTCGCGTTGGATATCTATTTGCGGTGCCAAAGGCTCATGCTCTAGCGATGGAGAATCCTGCTTACCGGTTTCAGGCTTCACTTTGAATACGGTAGTGGGGCTTCTACCGGCTGACTTTCTGCTGGCAAAACCATAGGAGCTACAGGCTCAGATACAGACAAATACTCCTCCACATCAACCGCTTTTATCGACACTTCTTCCAGTACCGGAGCTTGCGTAGTTGGTGTAGTTTCTGTTGTTATCCGTTTTTCTACTGTTACAGGCGCCTCCGTTTGGGCTGGTGTTTCTACGGTTTCAGAAGTTTCCACCTTGGTTGGCGTTTCTACCTTTTCAGGTGTTTCTACTTGGGTTGACCCTTCTACCACTTCAGATATTTCTGCTTTGACTGGCGCTTCTACTGTTTCATGTGTTTCTGCTTTGGCTGGCACTTCTACCGTTTCAGATACCTCTGCTTTAGCCGACGTATTACTTTCCTTATTTTCTACGGGTTGTCTCTCAGCTGGCGAAGTTGTTTTTGATACTACCAGAGTCTCCGAGCCAGCATTTGTAAGACCAGATTTCTCGGTATCTGCCTGTTTGGCATCCTCAGTTTTCACACTTTCTTTAACAAGGTCGTCTGGATTTGTCTTGTCTTCAGACTTTTTACCGTCTTCCGATTGGTTAGTCTGTGTAACTTCAGGATAAGGAATCGGCTCTTCTGACTTGCCTGCCGTTTCTTCCGGTTTATCCTGTTCTGCCTTAGCTTGTTGGGATTCCGTAGCTTTTAATTTCGCATTGTCTTGCTTAGACTCAGGCTTGCCTCCTGTCGAACCTGATTTCTGCTGATTAAGCGGATACTCTCGAATAACGACTTCGGCAGGCGGAGTTTCGGTATGCGGCACATGGCAGCTCTCGCCCATTTTGATGAAATCAATCCCGGAAATCAAAAAATTGGTATTTTCCAGATTTCCTCTCAGCCTGACATAGATTGGTGTGTTTTCAGGCGTATTTTTTCTGACGCTGATGATTTCCGCTGCGGCTTCATAGCCGTTTCCACTACCGGGAAGCAAAGTGTAATTGTTTTTCAAATCACAACTTCGAATCCGGACATAATTGTTTTGAGTGACCAACATGCCTTCCAGCTCTTTGGCAAAGGCGGTTTGAGCGGTTGCTGAAAGCAACACGCCGCAAGTAAGGAAAATGTGTTTAACCATATTTTATTTCTTAATTTTCAAAGTAATCTATTCACGCCAAAGAAAGCTTATGTCCGGCTGCGTTTAACGGAAACCGTCCCCTCAGGCATAAAATAAGTGTCTATCACTACCGCACCCACGTTTTCGATTTCGCATTCCAGCTGATAACACAAGACCATGATATTGTCTTTGGATTCAGTGAGGTGGATATCCAAGTTCCTTAATCTCGGCTCGTATTTCAACAAGGTTTTTCTCATAAAATACCGCAAGTCATGCGCGCTGGACGGCAGGTTTTTATAAACCATGCTGAGATCGGGAATCCCATAATCCGGCAGATGTTTCAAGGAACCGCTCCTGCTGTTAAGAATGCGTTGGATATTGTCCAAAACACTGCGAACCAACTGGAAGCTGCCCGGCAGGTCATCTATCGGCAAACCGTCGGAATAAAATCCGGTCAGTTTCTCATAGAGTGCGGCATCCATTATTTGACTTTCTTGACCGTCTCTTGAAGCAGGACTTTGTTATCCACCAATTCGATAACGACCGGTTTTTTATTGGTCAGCTGCTTTTTGGTAATCAACATTTTCCAAGTCTGCTCTTCCCCTACTTTGTTGTAGAAAGCGACGACGCCGACATATTTGGTGTCTTTATTCAGCGTTTCATCAAAGCTGATGGTCTCCCCCGGTCGGATGGTATATTGCTTGTAACCTTCCGCTAGATCGTTGCTCAAGATGGTTTTGTCTTGATTGAGCAAATCGCGATATGAGGCAACTTCATAATTTTGCTTGTCTTTCAACTGATACACTCGGACGACTGTCGACAGCGACTGCCCGCGCTCGTTTTGATTCAAACCGTTTCGTGCAATCAGGTCGATTTTCAAAATCTTGAGTTTGGTATAAAAAACACTTTTCGTTGCTTCAACCGTTCCATCTTTCATGCCTTGCCAAATCCCGCATCCTGAAAGCATGGCGCATAAAAGGGCTAATGAGCAGACTGACGTAATTCTGGTTTTTTTATTCATGATTTTCCGTTTTCTTGAAGTTAGTTTGAGTAAGTATAGTTCGCTATTTTTATTTGTTTGTCTTGGTGCATCGCACCTAAACCGGTATTAATCCCCAATATTTGTTTTTTTTCCAAACGGCTTTTGGGTATCCATTGTTTTTTAATATTCAGGTAAACACTCGCATCAAAACGACGACCCAAATAGAGTTTTAATAATTCGAGCAATTTTTGGTGCAATTGCTGCTTTGGCAACAGAAGCTGCGCGTTGTCAAATGTATCGGGTGTAATTTCAATACGCACCAAATGACTGTAATCTTTTATCCGTCCGCCCAAAGATGCGCTTCCCCCGTCTAACCGCAAACCGGCTTTCCCCAGTTTGCGGTCCTTCTCCAAAATGACCCACTGCGGCTGGAACTCTTTTACTTTTACGTCGGCAAAGGGAAGAAGGTATCTGACAATGCTGACAATCCCTTCTTTGGTTCGGGTTCGTTGGTAAAAAATACTGAACAATCCCAAAATCCTGCTATCCAGCAGAGGATGCATGAATTTCCCGTTGACCATGCCTTGCCCGATTAGGTGCAAGAGGGAACGCGATAGGTCATCCTGCCCCTCCCGTTGAAACAGAAACGGATAACGGTATTTTTTCCATGCTTGGAAAAACAGGGTCGTGATTCGGTGGTTAAAAATATCTAAAAATGCTGCCAGGCTTTCACTGCCGTCTTTATGTGTCGCAATATCGTTCAGGAAGTAATCCGGCAAAACCGCATCGACACCGTACAAACCTAAAAATGTCGTCCTGACAGTCGGCAGATCGGCTTCTGCGTCATATTCAACCGATGCAATCTCCCCGGAAGGGAAAGATAAAGACTTTACCCTTCTAAATCTTACGGTTGACTCGACAGCCTTTTCTTCATTTCCTTCGGCAAGGGTTTCCAGAACCCGGCAAAATTGGAAGAAATTCATTGTTGCCGCATTGCGTACAATAAACTCCCCCAATTTCTCTTGGAAGATTTCAGACGACCCGCTTTCGCGCTGCGCTTTATTTCTAGGAATCTCCCATAAGGGAAGCGTTTGCCTGTCGTTATTTTCTTTGGCGCTTTTGTGCGCCGTTTCTAAAACCGTGTGATAGTTGTTTTGCTGTCTTTCCATGTATATGTTTTCCCGGATGGCAGAGAAACAATGCTGAACCGGGTAAACAGGTTCAAATCAGCATACATTGCAAAAAATTCGTTCAATAATTCTCCGAACAAATAAATTTCCGCCTCACCGCTAAATGCGGTTGAATCAAATGTTACGGTAATATGAATTCCGCGATGGACTGCGCCACGCTCGATTCTCTGTACTGTTTCATGTTTGACATCAACAATACCATTCAGTCTGCGCTTGTTCAGCTCGTCTTCAGTCCAGTCGTAAATGGACAATGCCCCTTTCAAACTGTCGACATTCAATAGTGATAAATAGTTGGGTGACAAATGGGACAATATGCGCCATTGGAATCTATCCTCTGTCGGCGGGTAGCAAGACAATGTCGGCGTAGTAAGGTTTCTGACCATTTTGATATTTGGTTCAGCGATATCGTCGTCTTGAATTTGGGTTTCCCTCAGACTTTTACGCGGCAAAGCACCATTTGTCCCGACCACCTTCAATGAAAGCGTCTCAGTAGGCAATATGTCTTTTCTATCCCACAACAATCCGCCAAGCATGATAAATGTTTCATGTCTTCCTGATACGCCTTGCTTGACTTTGGTATGGAAATACCTTTCCGGCGCATCATATTTCATCAATCCGCCACGATGCTGGAATGAGGAAAAAGGAATATAGGGATAACGCTTACCTGTTTCATGATTAACCGCCTCTACCTCTTCGACGGAATAAACTTCAACGGCCATACCTTCATGTAACAGCGGCTTCACCTGATATTCGAACGCCTTATGATCCACTCGGATAGGCTCTGCTTCCATATCAAACAGATTGATGGCAGGCACGCAGTTCAATTTCAAACAGTCAGGAGGGAATCGAAGCTCTGAAGGGTATTGCTTGGAAAGAACCACATTCACGCTAAACTCATTAATCCGTTCCGACCACGCTCCGGCATCGATGCCCACTAAATCAATAAAGAAAAACTTCTGTTTGAAACAAAAATATTCCAGCAATAGTTGATAGCCGCTAAAGCTGTTATTGACTTTCTCCCACAACCTTTCATCTTCAGCAAATCCGACTGCCTTAAACTGTATATTGCCGGCAGATGGCAATTCGGCATGATGCAGGCTGATTCGCGCTGTCTGATTCAACAAAGCATGACGCAATGCGAAGGCAATCGGTTCATCAGCGGAAATATAAATTCTGATTTTGGAAAAATCTAAATTCTCTTTCTGTATTTGCCGGTGGATACCGAAAGTTAATTTGATGACGCTTTGACCATTCGCATCATAATCCAACAATGTATGCAATATGCTCAAAGGCTGGAGCGCAACATCAGCAGTGGTCCGATACAAGCATCTGGTCAATCTATCGTTGATATTGATAGGTTCGGACTGAACGGACAATCCTTTTTTAACGACTTGCCCTCCTTGCAACTTTTTATTATCCGGAATCAATTCCAAAACAGTCAGGGAAGGAATCATCCTCAGATAATGTGGCCACAGCATATGGACCAACCCCTCCGTCAATTCCGGAAAGTCATCATCTAATTTTTGTCTGATTCTCCCTGTCAAAAAAGCAAAGCCTTCAAACAGTCTTTCTACATAAGGATCGCGCGTACCTACTCTGTCTAAATTCAGCATTGCGGCACGATCAGGGTGGGCTTTTGAAAACTCTAATCCCGCCTCTTTGAGATACCGCATCTCTTCTTCATAATAGCGTAATGTGGGATCTGACATAATATATGCTTAATAAATTAATTCCAATGCACGGACAACATCTGCCTGCATCAACTCTGTCCGTAAAAATTCGAGCTGTCCGACTGCCTCAATATCTTTATTATCAAGGTTTTCACTTAATAGTTGATACCAAAGAGCATACACTTCAAACGTAAAATGTCTGTCCCACTCTTTAACTGTCAACACTTGCATCTGCTTCGAAGCCTGTTCCAACAGTTTCACTGCCCAGTCCGCCTTTTGGGCGCTTACAGCCAACCGAGCCATCATCACCCATTTCTTAACCTGCCCCGAACCTGTCTGCCACTCCGGTAATGTTTCCAACCAAGCAAATGCAGCGTCTAAACCGTGTTCTTGTGTTTGCAACAGCGCCTGTTGCCAGTAACTTTCTTGGTTTTCCTCCTGTGATGACGGTTCTAACGCTGCCTTTTGAATGGCTTGGCTACTCATCTGCTTGCGCGTGGACGACATGACCTTTTGTTCCAACCACTTAAGCGTATCGGCAGATACAAACGGGAATCCGTTATCAAAACTTAAACCGGTCAGGCCTTCGCATCGGGCCAATAAGGATTTCAACTCAAATAGTGATGAATCAACTTGGGAAAGGTATAAACCACCTAGCGCCTGTTGACCTTGCCATGCGTAATATTGCAAATCCAGCCAATAGTGATTAGCACCTTCCAAAAAAGCCGCTTCCACTTTATCGAGCAAATCGCGCCATTGCTGCTCCTGAACCAAACGATTCAGGTTTGCCAATAAATCGGCCCTCGGAGCCTTCAAACGCGTCTGACCGTTTTGATGAGGAGGAATGCCGTTCAATCCGCCCCAACGGACGGCTCGAATCATCTTGTTTGCAGACCAATAACCATCATCCTGTTCTCTCAAGTAGGCAGCATTAATCCTGACTTGGTCAAGTAAAGCTTTAGAAGAGTTAACCTTTGTGACAGTCAGACTTTCAGACGACCCTCGACTCTCTTGATGAATTTGCGGCGTTGCCACTTGCTCAACAGGCGCACTGGTCTCTTGATTTTGATTTGAACTTGTCGGTGAGGATGAAAAACGAACAGATGACTCTTCAAAATATTGCAACAATGGGAATAAGCTGGGGCGCACTGCCTCTTCCCATCCATCAAAGTAATGTTGCAACGACATCAAAGCCGATAATGTCCGCTTAAGCTCCGTAGAATCGGATAATCCTACTTCTTTAAGCATATCCAACACCCTTTCACCGGACAACCAATTTAATGCATTACGTTTTTGTACCGGCTTTTTCGGCCACAGCGACTGATCGAATTTTTGCAACAACCCGCACAAAATCTCCAAGCCGTCCGAAAACCCTGCCAATCCCCTGTCTCTCAACAAGGCAAAAATGTAATAGGTTGCCACCCTCAGGTCTTTAGATTCACGCTTCAAGAGGCGTTCTGAAGCATCCAAAATCAATTGGTAATCCATACCCGAAAGTTTGGCCAGCTCAATTTTGATGGCTTCAAAATCATCTGCATAGGCCACATCCTCGCCGCAAGGATGGTCGTCTGAAACAGGCTCCAACCATTCTTGCCAGCGATGGATATTGTTATCGGTGATAGATGTACCTTCATCACCGAGTATCAGCTTTACCCATTGAGGTAATGTCATCATTATTTAACCTCAAAAATCTTATTCGGCAGATGGATATTTTTCAGATCCAACAGTCCCAACGGTCCTTTACCGGAATTGGTTCGCATATAGAAGCGCATCAATTTGTCTTTTTCCAGCGGGAACTCGACCAGATAAGTACTTCCATCAATCGGCGTAACCCTGGATTTTTCGAGCATACGGATGAAACCAAAACGTCCGCTGATTTCCTGAGTTTTACGTATACCTTCTGCCTCGGTTTCCCAAGAAATACGCAAACCGGCATTGCTGACATCACCCGGCCATTTAAATGGCTTCCACTCTGTCTGCTGGTTGAAATAATTCAATGATTGACCATCAATAACCAAGTCAAACTGAACAATCCCTTGCGTAGATGTCGGCTTCAGCTCAAAGCTGTAACCACCTTCTCCGTTAACAAAGAAATCCTCAGAAATTGCACTCAATTTATTCAGCTGTTGCAACAATCCCGGGTTGACTTTCAATTCGCTTCCCGGTGCCACAATCCATTGATTGCCTTGTTTGGTCAAAACGCCTGCCAATTGGGTCGTTACAAACTGATTCAATGCACCTTTGTTGATATCCAAGTATTTTGCCAATACGGGAATCGAAACTTCTGTTTCTGATTTGGCAAACGGATATCTGCCACCCAACTCGGACTGCATAGGATTAACAAAATTGCTTGCCCACAGATTATTGATATCTTTTTGGGCTACGCCTGCAATCGAATCCCATACGGAATTAAATGGCAAGACAAAAACGTTGCGCGCAAACGGCAGCAACCTGTCGCCCACACCAGCCTCAATCAAACGTGCATACTGCATACCTTCAAGAAATTCATTGTCTCCGCCGTTCAAAACACCTTGCACGGCCGATCTGGCTACACCACCGGTATCGGAAGAAGACGCCATTTGAATCAAGCGTTGTTTAATGGTCGTCACTCGCTCAAGGTAGCGTTGCAGGCTCAAATCGCTCTTCGGATTGATTTGTGCATCAATCAATTGCAACAAGGTTTCAAATTCTGCTTCCAACGGTCCTGCCAGATAATCATTGACTTTACCTTCCAAAGCATTGATGTGTTCAGCTTGTGAATTTAGTACCGTATCAGCAACCCTACGCGAGCGTGCAGACAGCTGTCTTGCCGCTGCACGTTTTGCAGCATCGGTAACCGCTGGATTCACGTCGATTTTTTTGCTATCCAACTGGCTGCTTTCTTTTATGGCATGAAACAATGCCACTAATGGCGAGCGTTTGGGATCCGCATAAACATGAAGTTGGTTTACCGAGTCCAAATTAGTCGCCCTAGGCTGCCATGTAATGCTGTTCATCATGTCATACCAGGCAGCAGCATATTCTTTGAAATAACGTTCTTTCAAACTGTTAATAGCCGCTTCCGTCACCGATGCCTGATGCAGATTTCCACCCAGCACCCAATCGTTACTCTTACTGTCGTTGGCAGCTTGCTCCAAAGCAGGTTTGATGTATTTTTCCCAGCCTTCGATTGTATACACGCGAGGCAAAGGTTTACCAACATTCCAAATGCCTTTCAAATCCTTATTCAGCAGCTCTGCCAATGTAATGGTTTTCAGCTTGGCATCCGTACCTTGTACGATGCGTTTGTATAACTGCTCACTGCCTTGGTCACGGTTGATCCAATCCACTAAAATCTGACGGCTTCGTGATACCAATTCAGACTGCTCCGTCTCAAGCCAACCGGAATGGGTGGCCATGCGTGGTACGAAGAATTGAGCCAAAATCTGTGCATCTTTGGCAGAAACATTCTGTGCTGAAAGCATTTCCACCAACTTTTTCGTCAGGAATTCAGCATCTTTTTTGTCTTTGGTTTTCTCCACATGAGATGTCATCATCAAATATGCTTTCAAGTCTTGATAAGAACTGTCTTGCAGTTCGAAGTCGTCCGGAATCTGCCCTTCGAGCATAGTCAAACCATCCAACTTATTCGCAAAGAATACGGTAGCCGGGCGGCTGACGACATCTTTAACCAAAATACCGTATTTACGATACGCGGCAGCCAACAACTCTTTTCTATGTTCATAGCCCAAGAACTTGGCTGTATATTGCAAGAAATCCCTGCCGGATTCCATTTCGGTAATACTCTGTTGCAGCTTGACTAATGCTGCAACTTTTTCCGAGCGTGATTTTGCCTTCTGAATGCTTTCCAAATCAGCATTCAGACGACCTATATTTTGATAACTGCTGTGTGCCCCCACTGCAAACACACTACCGACCAACAAAGCTACGGCACTCATCGCCAGATAAGTTTTTTCCGTTTTGGACAAATGCAGTTTCTTACCAGAACCCAAAACAGACAGATCATTAAACGCACGGTAAATCAGATCTCCTGATTGTTCAGGATTATTGGTTTGAATAAACGAAACGCCGGCAACTGTATCCAGTTTTCCCAAACTCCGTTTTTCAGCAGCAATATGATCCGCCAAAGCCTGACTTTGGGAGGGCAAGGTGGCAGACAGTTTTGCAATAGGTGTTTGGCGCAAATCTTCCTCAATTAGCTGCGTACCCAATGCTGCCAACTGGTTGGCAAACTGATCCAATTCTTTCGCCAACTCCGTTGCTGATACAGTCGAACCATATTTCAAAGCATGGCTGATGGCTGATGGCATTTCATCGGTTTCATTGGTCAGATACACCTGATTAATCGGCAGCTTCCATCCGAGCTTTTTCATTAACTCGGTCAATTGCGCAGCATTTTCGTGAATTGAGGATTTTGCCTGAAGCGAAACAATGCCTTCGGCAGGACGTTTACCCACGCCCCTCAGATATTGCCAACCGCCTGCAGGCTCCATGGCTTGTGCATCAATCCAAATAGCCGGTGCGGTTTCCACCCACAACTGACGGCGGATATCCGGTAAAGAGGCTTCCAGCAAGGCAGTGTCTTGGGTGACCACAAAAATCCAAGGCTTACGATGTTTTTTATATTGCTTGGTCAGCAAGTGGATATGTCTCAACTGCTCCCAGCGTTCCGACACACCGATCAAATGGGTAGATTCCGCACTGTCACCGCTTAAATCTTCGGGATTCAGATGCTTCAAATTGGAATGTCTGTCGGACACGCCTGACCAAAGCATTCGCGTCAACAGAGGGATAAAGAATATCAACGAGGTCACTACTGTGATACATGCCCAAACAACCGCTTTGGCTGCAGATGTATCAATTCCGAATTTATGACCTAAAAAGTAGAGTAAGACTGCACTGACGATGCTTAGAATAATAACCACTATGCCAGTAAAAATTGGCTTCATAATAACTTCCGAAAAATAAACTTAAAATCTAAAAACTTAATCTGTATTTTGAATATCAGAACTTTTGAATTATTAAGATGAAAGGCTTTTTGCCAAACCTGCCCCGAATCAGGCATGCGCCCCTAAAAACCTGTGACACTAAAAGGATTATGCAATTTTGTATCTTATTTCAGACAACCCGGCACTTTAACTCCGTGCAGATTCCATTCCCCTTAGTCGCTTCCGACAGTCGGCATACTGCTGATCAAAGCGCAGCCGCATGCAGTTTTACAACCGTCCACAGCGACATCGCGCCCTTTAAACGACATATATTGACTGCCTTCGATAATCGGATTGGTTCCATGCCCAGGTATGGGGCAAGAAACCAAATCGCCTACCAGAGCGGCAGGCTTTCCTTCAATGACCATATCCGAAGACGCTTGAACCACAACGCCTCCATGAGTAGTCGAATCTCCCAGCCTGATAATATAGTGGATTAACTTTAAACCAGTACGGCGTTGCCTCGCCTTGCCGTACTATCTGTACTGTCTGCGGCTTCGTCGCCTTGTCCTGATTTAAATTTAATCCACTATACCTTATCCGCCAGCTTCAAAACATCTTTTTCATGGCTTTCTGAATAAGGTCGAGTTGTTTTTTATATTCGCGGCAATGGGGGCATATCAGCAGGTGGCTGCCCAGAAAAACGCGTTCGGGAACGGTCAGGCGGGTTTCGTCCTGTTTTTTGGAGAGCAGGTAGGCGGTTTTGCGGCATTTGTTCATCGTGTTTTCCTAACGGGCTTAACCGGCATGTCCTGCATTGCCGAACCATTTGATTTGCAGGCATTGGCGCAGGGTTTCGCGGGCGCGATGCATGATGGTGTGGTAGTTGGACATGCTGATACCGCATTGCTCGCGGATTTCGTCGGATGAGAAGCCGAGGATTTCTTTCATGGTAAACACGCGGGCGGTGTTTTCGGGCATTTGGTAGAGGCAGGTTTGCAAGATTTCACGAAACTCTTTGTTGTCCAACGTTTTTTCGGGCGAGGCCCAAGTTTGCGGATGGCCGTCCGCCGTCCAATGCCCGTCTGATGCAAATCGTTCTTCAAAGGCTTCGTCCAACATTTCTTCCGCAGGCGTGGCGAATACTTCGCGCTGCCGTCCAATCTGGCGCAGGCAGTCGGTAATTTTGTTTTTCAGAATGGCAAACAACCAGCTGCCCACTTGTGCATCTCCTTTGAAACCTTCGGCAGCGCGGTAGGCGGAAAGCATGGTTTCCTGCACAAGGTCTTCCGCCAAATCTGGGCGGTCGGGCAACTGGATGCGGGCGAAACGCAGGAGCAGCTTGCGGGATTCGGCAAGCTCGGCGTCAGTCAATTCGGGGAAGGGCATAATGTATTATTATCGAATGAATAGGTACGGATTTTACGCCGATATAGGGAAGGCGTGTGATGAAACAGACGGACGCACAGACTCTGCCTTTCAGACGACCTTATACATTTCTTAACCATCCAGCGTAAAAAGACGTACAAAAATCAAGCTGCCGCAATCGAATCATTTATAATTTCATGAAAATAAAAACAAGGATTTCACACCATGGCAAAAAAATTCCCCATCTTCCCCAAAGCGCCGGAGCGCATCTGCTGGGGTTGCGACAAATATTGTAAAGAAGACGATTTGCAATGCGGCAACGGCTGCGAGCGCATCCAGCACCCCATCGAATTGGACGGGCGCGAGTGGTATAAAAAAGGCGACTGGAGCAATTTGTTGAGCGAAGAGCAGCAAATCGAACTGGGCTTGAAAGAAGCGCCCAAACCCGCCAAACCGCATATCAAACTGCCGTTGCGGAACAAAACGGCTTAAGTACCCCGCCAAGCTTAAGGGGTCGTCTGAAAACCGAAGGGGCGCAATCATGCGCCCTTATTTTTATTTCAACGATGCACCCAAGAAGTTGAAGCCACCCGCGCCAAACCGCCGCTGCCCATCTCTATAGCAAACATTCTTAACTTTAAATGCGGTAACTCATCAAATTCCGTCATTCCTGCCCCCGCCTACGCGAGGACAGGCTACGGCAGGAATCCATCGTAAAACTTGAGAAACCTTGATTTGAAAAACAGTTGCTGAATTTCAAAAATGGATTCCCGCCTGCGCGGGAATGACGGCAACAGAAACGACAAAGGTTCAAACCTCCAATCCCGATGTGGATTGCCTTAAGAAAAGGTTGTCTGAAAACGCCAAAATATGCTTTTCAGACGACCCCTCCCATCTCTCCCGAACCTGTCCGCGAAAAATGCTAAAATAACCAATTCATAAGCAAATCCACCTTTTCAGACGACCTCGATGCTCACCGATTTAGAAAAAAACGCCATCCGCGACCATTACCAAAATATCGGCAAAAACCTGCCCGGTTTCCGTCCGCGCGCTTCGCAGCGGGAAATGATTGCGGCGGTTGCCAACGCTTTTTCGCGGACGTTGACGCGCGAAGAAGGCGGCGAGCCGCCCAAGCGCGAGGGCGAGAGCATTGCCGTGATCGAAGGGCCGACCGGCGTGGGCAAATCGCTTGCCTACCTGCTGGCGGGCGGTATTATGGCGCAGACGCGCGGCAAGCGGCTGATTGTGAGCAGCGCGACGGTTGCCTTGCAAGAGCAGTTGGTTGACCGCGACCTGCCGTTTTTGGTTGAAAAAAGCGGTTTGGAACTGACCTTCGCGCTTGCCAAAGGGCGCGGCCGCTATCTCTGCCCCTACAAACTCTACCAGCTGACGCAAAGCAACGCCCAGCAAAACCTGCTCGGCTTCGAAGCCCCCGCCGTCTTGTGGGACAGCAAACCCAAGCCCGAAGAATTGAAGCTGCTGCGCGACATCGCTGACGAATTTTCCGCCCGACGGTTCAACGGCGACCGCGACACTTGGCCGGAAAAAATCGATGACACCATCTGGATGAAGGTGAACAACGACAACTACGGCTGCCTCAAAACCGCCTGCCCAAACCGCTCGGAATGCCCGTTTTACCTTGCCCGCGACACGCTGGAAACCGTCGATGTTGTCGTAACCAACCACGATTTGCTGATGGTCGACATCAGCATGGGCGGCGGCGTGATTTTGCCCGACCCTGAAAACAGCTTCTACTGCATCGACGAAGCGCACCACCTGCCCAAAAAAGCCCTCAGCCAGTTTGCCGCCGAGCATTCGTGGAACCAAGCAGTGTGGGCGTTGGAAAAACTGCCGCAGGTTACCGGCAAAATTGCCGCACTCACCGACAAAGGCGAGTTGGCGAACCTTGCCGACGAAGCCGCTGCCGCGCTGCTCGAAAGCCTGCACGAATGGCAGTTCCACCTTGCCGAAGAGCCGTCTTTGAGCTTGGGGTCGTCTGAAAATGACAGACGGACCAACAGCGAACCGACTTGGCTGTGGGAAGACGGCAAAATCCCCGAAGGCCTCGAAACCACCGTTTCCAACACCGCCATCGCCGCCCGCAGCCTCTACAAACACATCAACAGCCTCAACGACGCCCTGTCCGCCGCCCGCCGCGACAAAGACCAAAACAGCGCGCAAATCGACCGCCTGAGTACCGAATTCGGCGTATTCCGCGCCCGCATCGAACAAATCACCGCCACATGGGATTTACTCTCCACCGTCCCCCTCGAGGGCGAAGAACCGCTGGCAAAATGGATAACCCGCCGCGCCGACGACAAAAACGACTACATTTTCAACGCCAGCCCCATCAGCAGCGCGTCCCACCTCGCCAACAGCCTGTGGCGGCGCGCGGCAGGCGCGGTGCTGACCTCCGCCACCCTGCAATCCTTGGGCAGCTTCAACCTGATCCTGCGCCAAACCGGACTGCAATGGCTGCCCGAAACCACCACCCTCGCCCTAGAAAGCCCGTTTGATTTCGACGCACAAGGCGAACTCTACATCCCGCCCGTACATGCCAGTCCCAAAGACCCCGCCGCGCACACCGCCGCCATCGTCGAATGGCTGCCCAAGCTCATTTCGCCCACCGAAGCCATCGGCACGCTCGTCCTGTTTTCCTCGCGCAAACAAATGCAGGATGTCGCCCTGCGCCTGCCCGAAGACTACCTGCCGCTCTTACTCGTACAAGGCGAATTGCCCAAAGCCGTCCTCCTGCAAAAACACCACCAAGCCATAGAAGAAGGCAAAGCCAGCATCATCTTCGGACTCGACAGCTTCGCCGAAGGACTCGACCTGCCCGGCACCGCCTGCGTGCAAGTCATCATCGCCAAACTCCCCTTCGCCATGCCCGACAACCCCATCGAAAAAACCCAAAACCGCTGGATAGAACAGCGCGGCGGCAACCCCTTCATCGAAATCACCGTCCCCGAAGCCGGCATCAAACTCATCCAAGCCGTCGGCCGCCTCATCCGCACCGAACAAGACTACGGCCGCGTGACCATCCTCGACAACCGCGTCAAAACGCAGCGGTACGGCCAACAATTACTAGCCAGCCTGCCGCCGTTTAAAAGGATAGGTTGAAATCCATAAATAAAAAGGTCGTCTGAAACCAGATTTCCAATTTCAGACGACCTCTTTTCAAACCCGTATCCGTCAATAAAGTTCTAACGGTACGTCCAACAATGCCTGCGCGTTTTCAATCTGCGCGGCGCAGGCGTACACCTGCGGTAGGACGTGGGCGCAATAGACGCGGGCGTTGTGTTGCTGCGCGGCGTAGAAATTGCTGCCGAAGCCGCCGGCGTCTTCCTTTTGGGCAGCTTCGGCGGCAAGGTAGGCGCGGGCGAGTCCGATGGCGCCGAGCGTCAGCCCCATTTGTTGCAGGTAGGCGTTGGACGCGGCGGCGGCGAGGGCGGGACGGTCGGCGTATCCGACCATGCGGGCGATGCTTTGTTCCGCCGTTTCAATGGCTTGCGCCAGTTGCTGCGCGGCGGCGGGTTCGGCGGCGGCGAGTTTGTCCGCCAATTCTTTGCCTTCGGCGAGCAGCTTTAAGGGCAGTGCACCGTTTTTGCCGGTGGTTTTGCGCCCTGCCAAATCGGCTGCCTGTATGCCGTTGGTGCCTTCGTAAATCGGCGTAATCCGCACGTCGCGCAGGTATTGCGCCATGCCGCTTTCTTCGACGTAACCCGCACCGCCGTAAATCTGGATGGCGAGGTTGGTCAGGACGACGCCGTTGTCGGTCGGCCAGGCTTTGACGATGGGAATCAGGAAATCCAGTTCGCGCTCGGCTTCTTTGCGCAATACGTTGTCGGGGCAGGCGGCGGCAAAATCGGTCAGGGCGGCGGCGCGCAGATAGAGGGCGCGTTGGGCGGCGAGCGTTGCCTTTTGTATCAACAACATACGGCGCACGTCGGGATGGCGGATAATCGCCACGTCGTCTGAACCGTCCGCCTCGTCGCGTCCTTGCACGCGCTCTTTCGCATAGGCGAGCGCGTTTTGGTAGGCGCGTTCGGCGACGGCGTGGCCTTCGATGCCGACGTTCAGCCGCGCGGTTTTCATCATGGTAAACATATACGCCAAACCCTTGCCCGCCCTGCCGACCAGATAGCCTTCGGCGTTGTCGAACTCCATCGTACAGGTCGGGCTGGCGTGTATGCCGAGCTTGTGTTCGATGCCGATGGCGCGCACGCCGTTGCGTCCGCCCAAGCTGCCGTCCGCGTTCACCAAATATTTCGGCACGATAAACATCGACACACCCTGCACGCCCGGCGCGGCATCGGGCAGGCACGCCAGCACCAGATGGACGATGTTTTCCGTCATTTCCTGATCGCCCCAAGTGATGAAAATTTTCTGACCGCTGAGGGCATACGCGCCGTTTTCTTTCGGCAAGGCGCGGGTGGCGATGTGGTTCAAATCCGAACCCGCCTGCGGCTCGCTCAAATTCATCGTTCCCGCCCATTCGCCGCTGCACATTTTCGGCAGGTAGGTCTGCTTCTGCTCCTCGCTGCCGTGTTTGAACAGCGCATCCACCGCGCCCAGCGTCAGCATCGGCATGAGCGACAGGGCGAGGTTGGCGGCGCACCACATCTCCTCACACGCCGCCGACACGACCGCAGGCAGCCCCTGCCCGCCAAACTCCGCCGGCGCGCGCAAACCCGCCCAGCCCGCTTCGCAGAAATCATAGTAGGCACGCGCCAAATCCGGATGGGTGGTAATCACGTCGTCTGAAAAACCCGCGCCGTGCAAATCGCCGGTGCGGTTGGTGTCCGCCCATTGCTCCGACGCAAACCGCGCCGCCTCGTCCAGCACCGCATCCACCGTTTCCGCATCCAAACCTTCCGCATGGGGCAGTTGCAGGATTTCGTCCAACCTGCCGTGCACGCGGATGCCGAAACGCAATTCGTTTACAGGGGCCGTGTAGCTCATGGAATCTCTCCGAAGTGAATGATTTGAAATGGATTTGGGATAAATTGGTATAGTTATACTAATCCTAAACCACAGGTTTGCAAAGCGCAGGTTTTCAGACGACCTCAGGCAAAATATAGTGGATTAAATTTAAATCAGGACAAGGCGACGAAGCCGCAGACAGTAC
>ERZ773196.928-NODE-928-length-17503-cov-2.837231_pt1 | contig 17503 bp, 17 predicted proteins | sample MGYA00581009_ERZ773196 | MGnify/ENA primary metagenome ERZ773196 (study PRJEB29015, sample SAMEA2738162) | human oral metagenome | biome: human oral; feature: human-associated habitat; material: saliva | place: China | collected 2243 ... | reverse complement strand
ACTCAATCAATGTGAAATGCTGGTTCATTTCTTTTAATACTTTCATTTTTAAATCTCCTATAATTCAACATCAGCACCATAGACTTGATCTAGGTGTCTGATTAAGTATGCAATATCTTTTACTAACACCATGATTTTCTGTTGGTGTTTATATCGCACGTGATCCCTACAATACGCCGGTAATACACGGAATATTGTATGATAAAACTCATCCATTGGTGGATACGCATCGGGCATTTTGTCAGTCAATTCATCTGGACAACCCCTGAATACAAATCGGAATCGTTCAGGGAACTTATCGTTACCAACAATTTGAATCCGCCATTTATCGTCACCATCATCATACATACGGATTTTATGATTACCATTTTTCATATGTATGATTTCGACTTGGGTGCCTTTCGAACAATACCGATGCATAAAATCGATATGACTATTCGAAGAGGTATCAACTAAACATCGTTTATGATTATTCTTTGGGCTAATCATATACTTGAATAGAAGTCTAGTATTAGCCATTAACTCATGCCGTAATTCATCTTCTAATGCCAATAATTTAAACAATCTCATTCTAACTCACCTCCTTTACTATCTGAGAATGAAAGTGGATATAACCCCACAGGTTATATCCACGAACTTATTTTAGCATTGTATCTACGAATTCTTCATCCAGAACAGGAGTGACGTTTGTCAATCGTTCTTGATGCTCATTCATATATTTAGCTACTTCATTGATATCCAAATCTTTATTGATATACAATGTTCGATGCTCTTTTCGGTTTTGGATTAATAAGAAATCAGTTAACCCAAAATAGACATCCGATAATAGTAGCTTAGTTGTGTTGCCTAACACTGGGTGTGTGACAACGATTTTAGGTACAATCTTATTGATTGATACCCCATCAGTAATCCAAACTTTAAAAGATTGAGAACCCTTTAATTCAGATTCACTGATTGTGTAACCACAATACTCATTATCTGGAGTATAGTGGTATTTGATTATGTTAGTCTGTTCTATATACACATAATCATTAACGTCGACTGGTATAATTTTATTGATATTGAAGTTATCCATAACATCTTGCGTATGTTTTTCTCTCCAATACCAATACCAATTCGTTGGTGATGTGTACAAGAACAATGAACCTTCTTTTGTAGTAAACGTGAAGTCTCTAACCATATCGTCACTAGCTCCACGAACTACTGAATTGCAGGTGAAATGAATCATTTCCTGATTGAATTCAACCACCCAATCACCACTATCAAATCTAGTGGTATCATCAAATTTACTTATATTGAAATAACCTTTTTTGATACTATAGCGAAAGCGGTTATTGGTATCTTTCGCAAAGTCAATTCTTAATAAAGCCATATATTGTGCTCCTTTCAAATTTTATATATCTGTGTACTATTATGTAAGGTTGATACTATATGTTTATGCTTTTACATACTCATATAAAATCCTCTCATCGTTAATGAAATATAATAATTCACGTATCAACCCTATACACTGGTTAAGGGATGAATCTAGTTGGAATTGCATATGGTCCACTAGATTCATCCCTTATTTTTCTTTCTATACGCTATAATAATATATATTTATAGCTGAGGAACGTAGCAAATGGTATGTTGCTTTATTTGCCTTGACAGATATGTAACGTATAATACACATGAAAGGATGTGAATTACTTTGATTACATTGGATCGAGTTAATCCATTCAAGTATACAAAACAGAAGTTGAAGCTTCCATATGATGCATCAACACCTGGTTACGAATTTAGATTAGTTATGTTACTATCTGATCACAGAGATTCGATTACTCTCTTAAATCAAGATAGTTACAGGGTTGCAACCACATATAAACGCTATTATCGTCCTTATAAAGTACGTCAAAAGTTCTTTGCTAAGATGATACAAACACGGTTGGACCAAACACAAATGAGTGATATGGCAACATTCTGTAAGAATGAATTGAATATGTTATATCTAGCTAAACCAAATGTTATTAAAAACCGTAATATCGCAATTGATACGAGCGATTTTCATAAGAACTTTATAGCATCGATTGGTAATCGTGGCTATAAACTAGTAGCCAACGCTTATGTAGATAAACTCAAAGAGTTTATCACACTATCTATGGTTGGATCTACTCATAAACACAAGTATATTCTAATCGATGCTGCTAATTGGGATATCAGCGGTGTGAATAAAAAAGATGTGGTTAATATGAGTGCTAAACTCATTAACCCATTAAGTATTATCTATTTCTTACTTCGTAAGAACTTCACTGCCTTGAAAGAGTCCTTCAGTGACTACACCTTCCTTATTTTCGATGGAAGTATGGGTTGGTTCTACTTTAATGCTGCAGACATTGATAAACGGACACACTTAGCATTTGCTAAAGAAGTACGTAAATTTAGAAACGCCTCCGCTATGGTCGACCATATTGATACATTAAATGATGAGGGTGAAATTCCTGAGAATCAACAGGAAAAAATTCCTGACGAACTTGTATCAAGTATGCAACAAATCGATGACTTATCCGATGAAATATTGGATACTAAAACAAAAGATGAGTTGCGTAAAGAATTGATTAGTAGTGTCAAGAGTGCTACTAAGGGGCCCGTTGATGACGCATTGTTACAACCAGACTCAGTTGATACTGAAGAAGAACCTGATGTTGATATCGATGAAGATATTGATGATGAAGAAGAGTTGGATTCGCCTCAGTCAGATGAACTTAATGACACAGCAATTGATTTGAATGTCTATGATGATCAAGAGATAGACGAAGAGATTGCTGCTGCGGCAGTTGAGTTAAATTATGATAAGATGGATCGAACAATGGCTAAAAATTCTGCCCGTGAAGCAGAGTTGCGTAAACGCCAAAAAGAGATTACCCTAGATGGACTTAAATTGGGTACATTGAAGATTGATATGCCGGATACGGAAATCAAAACGAATAATGTGACTAAAAAGGTCTTTACTACAAATGAAAACGTAAAGGAAATCCGATTTGATAACTTCAATAAATCATATAATGAAAAATTGATGCAAAAGGATATTCTAAACGTATTCAAATCATTAAATGATAAACCGATTCCTGTATATATCACATCGATCAGTAAAGAAGATACCTCAACCGCAATGGATTTGAAAGAAACCTATACTGTTAAGATGGAAGATGCTAATCGAGTACGTCATAGTATTACAGTCGATATTCCTAAAATCTATGATAATAACTACATGTATCTCGGTGGGAATAGAAAACAGTTAGTCAATCAGCTATTACAAAAACCAATTGTAAAGATTAAACCTGATACGGTTCAAATTCGTACAGATTTTAAGAAGGTATTTATGTATCGCCGTGGTGATAATGTATCTCCTAAAATTGAATTATTTAAGAAGATCATTCTATCTCCAGAGAATGCTAAATACTTTAAAGTACGACGTGGTAATGGTACAGCGTTAAATGGTAATACGAAAACAACTATTGAATACGATTCCATCGCTAAAGATATTTTGGAATTGCAAGTACGTAAATTCCCATTAACATTACGATTTGACCAATTGAGTTATGCTGATCAAGTCAAACATGAATTGATTCCTGCTCCTAAAGATATCAATGAGCTTAGAATTGGTACCATTGGTTCCGAATTACTTAGTGTCAATGCCGATGGTAATGCCGATGCCAATAGTGCTGATAGTATTATCGATATCTTCGTGGAATATTTCAATGATAAGATGAAAATGGATTTCTGGTCATTATCTAAAGGTGCTAAACCGGGTAAACAGTTCATGTATACCTATTGTATGATTATGGCTAAGAAAATTCCAACGATTATCCTACTTGGTTATTATGAAGGGTTAACTACCATCTTACGTAGAGCTAATATTGAATTCCGTTTCTCTGATACGCAACCTAAGGGTATCGCTAAGAGTGAAGGGATCATTCAATTCTCTGATGGGTATTTGATTTATAAACGAGAACCAATTCAATCCTCTTTACTATTGAATGGGTTAGCTATTTTCGATACAGTAGCTTATAAGTTCTCTGATTTTGATACAAAGGCTCCATATTTGGATATCATCGAATCGCAAACAGGTATGCGTTCGACTGCATCTGGTTATGATTCTTTCTATGATAATATGATTGACCCTATCACAAAACAGATCTTAGAACAAATGGGATACCCAACAGACTTTGTAGGTCTATTGATTGCTGCTAATACTTTATTGGCAGATAATTCATATCATTCTGAAATTGATATGAGTCAATTCCGTGTTCGGAATAACGAAATCATAGCAGCTGTTCTATATAGTGTAGTATCTGAAGCGTATACTAAATATAGACGTACCGCAATGAATAGAAACCCTATGAAGATTTCTATTCCAAAAAATGCTGTCATCAAAGAGATTATGGCATTGAATACATTGGAAGACTACTCTATCATTAACCCAATTACTGAAAAAGAAAAGCTTCGTTCCATTTCTGCTAAAGGTCACTTTGGTATCAATATGGATAAAGCATATACACAAGAGAAACGTAGTTTTGACCCATCAATGACAGGTCTTATGTCAATCTCCACATCTCCTGATGCTAACTGTGGTGTCGTTAGGGAGTTAACAATTGAACCTAAGATTATCGATAGTCGTGGTTTCATTGATGTCAGTCGTGATACTAATGATATCAAAGATAACAATGCGTTCTCATATGCGGAGGCATTAACGCCATTGGGTGTATCTCGCGATGATAGTATCCGTACAGCTATGGCTACTAAACAATCTAAACATATCATTCCAGTTAAAGATATGAGTCCAGTACTTATCTCTTCCGGTATCGAGAAAACACTACCATACACTATATCTAAAGACTTTGCTGTTAAAGCGGAAGAAAGTGGTGTAGTAGAACGCTTCGATAAATCTACTGGTCTAATGATTGTTAAATATAAGAGTGGTAAACATGAAGCTATCAATCTTAACCCAGTTGTAGTTAAGAATGGTGCTGGTGGTTTCTACTTATCGAATAAAATGGAAAGTAAGTTTAAAGTCGGTGATAAGTTCAATAAGAATGATATCATTGCGATTAACGATACTTTCTTTGGTGATAATTTCGATGGTCCTAAATTCAATATTGGTACACTTTGTAAAGTGGCTTGTTTATCTTCTTTCGGTACATTCGAAGATAGTAAACTAGTAACTGAAGAATTATCCCATCGTTTATCCACTGAAATGGTTATGAGTAAGCATATTGTATTAGGACCTAATGCAACCATTGAAAATATGGTTAAGAAAGGTCAAGCTATACAAGTAGGGGATACATTAATCAACTACGAGCAATCTAATAAAGAAGATGCTATCAATGACCTATTATCGAACATCGGTGAAGACTTAGGTGAGGAAATCAAGAACCTTGGTAAATCCAATCTTAAATCTAAATACACAGGTGTGATTGAAGATATTCGTATCTATTGTACGGAAGAATTAGATAATCTATCTCCATCTCTTCGTGCTGTAGTGGAAGAATATTGGAAAGGTATTGCTAAGAAGAAAGCACTCATCAAGAAATATAAGATTGATGACCCAACGTACTCTGGTAATACGTACTATGAAATGGCTGGTCCTATGCAACCGAATGCAGAAGGTAAAATCAAAGGCTATACTATCGACAAGGGTGTTATCATTGAATTCTTTATCAAGTTCAGTGACCCTGTTGGTGTTGGTGATAAAGTCGTTGACTTTGCTGCATTGAAAGGTGTCGTATCTGGTATTATCCCTAAAGGGGAAGAACCATATACACCAGATAGACCAGATGAAGAAATTTCTACTATCTTCCCAGCTAACTCTGTACTTTCTCGTAAAGTTCCATCCATTTTGATTACCATGTTTGGTAATAAGATGATAGTGGGGTTAACGGATAGATTGAAAGAGATTTATTACGATAAAAAATAAAAAAAAATAAGGCATACAGGATTTTCTCCTGTATGCCTTTATTATTACTTTTTCTTTACTGCTGTAGCTTGCTTTTCTAATAAGCCTTCTACGATATCAACACTGTATGTGATATTATGCCAAATAGCAGCGTCTTTAGAGAAAGAAATTGTAAATGAACGGTCATTCAAACGACCGCTTGTTTTAATCAACCAAATTACTTCATTATTTGGATTAGTAGCAGTGAACTTCAATTCAAACTTGTTAGAGAGTGGTTTCACATCATATTCAGTCAAATTCATTGTACACGTTGGGTCGAAGTCCGGAATTAATTTAGGAATGGCTTTGATGATATTCCCAATTACCATACCTTTGATATTAGTAGTGATATTGAAGATATCGGCTATCTTCATACCTGTTTTAACGATAGAATTAGTCATGGTTTAGTACCTCCCAGTCATTGTATAAGTTCTTCGCTTCAGATTTTTTAACGTGGTCGGTAAAGGAATTACCATCGTTAAGAGCTTTAATGGTAAACGACTGAAGTCGTTTGTCTTTTGTTTTTCTAAGTAGCTTGTTAACTTTATCGAACGTCTTAGCTGCTCGATAAGTTAGTTCATAATCAAATGCTTTTAAGATAGCACTTTCTACATCATAGGGTTTGAACTTCTTACCGAACTTAGCAATACATAGTTTCTCTAAGTACGTTAAGCACATAAGAAGATTGTAGTAGGATAGATTCTCCTCATCCGTGTAGTACTTGTAAGAAGTCTCACGGTTAATTTTACTGAAAGCTTTTAAGAATTTCTTAGTCGCTTTCTTTTCATTCAGCTTCTTTTCACGTCTATCTTTCCATTTGAATAAGAGACGATCTCTTTCTAAACCTGATACGGCCATTGCAATGTCCTCCTTTGTAAAGCAAAGTATTTTGTATCGATACGATTTTATAATATATACTTAAAAATGCAAATAAAGGACCCCTAGGGTTATCCTAGGGGTAGATCAAGTGTATTACAGGAAGTTGAATGAAAATAATCCTGCAAAAGAGATAGATAATAGATCCGTTATGCCATGGTTTTAATCGTTATAGTCATACAGGGTTGCGATGTTAAAATATAAAAACAATCACCATAGCTTAGATTACTATCCTAATAATTTGTAAGCCGATATATAAAAAAATACATTGTAATAATAGTATTAGAAGAATAAGGAGAATATGAATGAAATATAAAGTCTTATTTTTAGTTGCTAATAATACCATGCTATGTCAAATGTTTGCTGGTCAATTTCAGCCGGACTATGCACATCTTGTATATCCGAGTCAAGAAGATTTCGTACGACCTGACACTGAGCTAGACAATCTGGTCACATCTTGGACAGAGCATGATACTACCATGCGAGTCCTATTTAAGAAAGATTTAAGCACAACCGCTATCAATATGGTGATTGTACCATTCAGTGCTATCGCATTAACAACGATGCTAGAACGTAAACGAGATACTCATGATATCAGTTACGGTATTATCTCAATTCGAGAATCTGTTGGTACACAGGTAGTTGGTTATGATTTATATGATATCTTGCTAGATAGTAAATACATAGCTGAAAAAGAGCTCATTGATGAGTATTTAAATAGGTCCGAATGTATCTTCCTTGATAAACGGTTTGACGTTATTAAGGAGGCATATGACACCCATAAAATACATAATATTTCAAGATATGTTGATTATCTTGTATAGCGACGGCACAAAAAGAGTGTATAGGAATTAACCTATACACTCCTACTTTTGTCTTATTCGATACCTAGTTTAGATTTAAAGAATTCAGCGTTCTTATATAAGAAGTCTTCGCTGAGTTGTCTATCTTTAACAATCGCTAGGATATCTAGTTTATCTAAAAAGCCTTGTAATACCAACTCATTGAGTAGTGTATTATGGCTAGCAATCTTCCAATCGATATAAGCCCCATACTCCGCAGCATACTCCAAGTCAAAGTCTTGGTAGCGAGATACTGCTTTCCAGAAGCTCTTAGATACAGGTTCTTCAGGGTCTTTACGATAGATTTCAGATAAACAGATGAGCAACTGTAAATCCAATTGCTGTTTGTTGAGTAACACATTCCATTCCATTTTATCACGGTAGTTGTAGATAACAGTATCGGTTAACAACTTACCATTGATGCAGAAGTTAATCCATGAAATCTTATCTTTAAAGAATTCGATAGCTTCCATGGTAATGAATGGATTGGCGGAATATAATTTCCAGTTAATATCATTTTCATGTCGAAGTAAGAAACGGATTGACATATTTTGGTATAAACTAACTTCGTCTTTATCTAAGGAATCCCAGTTAGCTTCCATATATTCCTCTGTAAGAATCTCAATCTGTTTGTCATTGTTTACTTCAGTTAATGTAACATTAGCCATCTTCACCAATCTCCTATAATACGATTATTTTTTACCGATAATATCTTCGGCTTCATCACGGTCAGTTAACGCATTGATTTTCAACGCATACCCGCGAATATCAAAGGAACCTTTGAAGTACTTATCTTGGATTTTACGAATGAAGGAACGTACAGTAGAACCATTACCTTCAAGATATTGGTCATATACTTTCTTCACTACCAAGTAGTCACGTTCAACAAGTTTCTTAGTTGTTGGTGGTGTATTAGGATCATCCATTAATTTCTTCAAGTCATTCATTTGACGAGTGATACGAGATTGAGTCGTTGGATGTGGGTCCATATAAGACATCAAGATGAATGGGAATGTACCCAATAGATATGATACAGTACCTGCTTTAGTAGAGGATGCGCCACTACCCCAATCGGCGTCTTCAAATTTCATAAGACCCGAGGAGATTTCTGCACCATAACCGTATGCTGTAGCAAAGCTATCAGAATATACTTCGGCACCAAGTGCACGATGACCAGCGGAATCAAATTTAGCATTCAACCAAGTCAATGGAGCCATAACAGCACAAAGACCAGTTGTGATGATTTTACCAAGTGGAATGTATTTGAAGATAGTATCAAAACGACGTTCCCATACTGGTTCGTCTGGGTCGTTTTCGTAGTTTTTAGCTTCATCAGCTAAATCTTTTTTCGTATCTTTAACGATACGAGGAATCATTTTATCTTTCCATTCTTCGAAGTCTGCACTTTCTTCAGTGATCAATTGTCCTAACCAGTCACCAAACCAAGACTTCGTAGCCATATCAAAGTTATGACCAATTTCATGGAGGATGATTGCTGTGATTTCGCCGCCCGTTAGGTTGGCGAATAGCGAAGAATACAGGAATACATAGCATACATATTGCTTAGATTTATCGATATACTTTTCACCATGCTTCGTAGGAAGTTCAGGTAGTTTACTGATACTTGTACGAGTGAATTTAGACATAACGTATGTGTATGCATTAGGGTCTTTCGTAGATGCCACTGTCATATCAAATTTAGCAAAGTTAAATTCTTTTGCATATAATTGACGGATTTTTTCAATACGAGGGTCTTTATTGATATTCATTTTACGAGCTGTGTAAATACGGTCCATTGCAGACGCACCTTCACCCGCCGTACGATATACATCGACAATGATATCATTAAATAACTCTTCGATTTTTACTAGATTAGCAGTCTTACCTACATAACCTTCGGTCACTGTATCTAGTTTAGCAATTGTATTTTCTACAACTGCTTTAGCTACTTTTTCGTTGCGATAACGAGCAATAAATTCATTCATGAATAAGCTCCTTTACAGATAGTTTAATGATGTAATAGTAGGGTTTTCTTAGCTTAGAAACCCCACACGTTATTAATCTGTACAGTTATTTAGCGTTGTACAAACAGTAAAATAAGCTATAAATTGATAAATCATTAGGAGGCTATATATGATTACTAGCACTATTCTAGAAAATATATATCCTAAAGTAGAAGCTGCTTTTACCAAACCTGCTACACAGAAACAATTCATGTTATATGTGACTAAATATATCGATGCCAATGTTTCTAAACTTTCCACTGCGGGTCCTAGTAAACGTACTTTATTTTCGGAATTAGAACGTCAAAAAATCTATGATTTGATTGATTTTGATAAGACGTTACCTAAAACTTTCTTAAAGAAATCTAACTATGTCAAGAGTAGCTGGAAGATTGTTACGGATCCATTTAATCTCGTTATGATGATGATTATCCGATTCTCCAAGCTACATAAATTAGAACAACTAAACTCGTTAGCTGTTACCTACTTAACGCTATCCATGTATCCATCCTTGCATTATAAGTACTTCAAGTTTGAACCAAACGATTATGCAATATACAATCAATATCCTTCCTAATAAATATAAGGTTAAGCAAGTAGGTAATATCTTACAAGCATTGGTAGAAACAACACAATTGGCAGATAAGACGTATGATAAGAATATCCGTCATGCTAATGATAAAGAGTTGACAGACTATATCAATGCATACAAGACTCGTTTGAACTCATTAATTAAAAAGATTCGTGATGCATTCGAAAAAGATTACCAAAATGGCAATTATCTCAATCTAGAGAAAGATAACAACGATGAGGATAACTTCCAACAATCTGATTCTAACTCGCTATTGATCCAACGTATCGTTGACCAAGTAGGGATTAAGATGTCTGTGAGTGGTCCAGATAATCGAATCGTTGATATCGCGGCTCGAATGAATCAAGTATCTGTCAATGAACTTCGTAATACGTTAAATCAACTCAGTCAAGATAAAACGGAGTCTGATAATATCAAAGCCTTATGTGAATCAATTCTGTTCCTATTCTTATTTGATGGAACGAACCATGTGAATGATTTACATGGTAATGCATTCTTAGTATTCTGCTTATCCGTGTATAAGAAATCAAATACAACGGATGATAATATCATTAAGATAAAGAATACACTCGATGCTTGGATTAACAAGTACTCTGAAACGTATCGTAAAACACAACGTGTAGCATCTCTAAATAACTTTAGACGTGCTATTTATACATTCTTCGTATTTACTATTCAACGGTCTAAATCCCGTTAGTGTCATATAAGAGAGATAGAGCTATATCTATCTCTCTTATATTTATATATTATTCCCATGTGACTACAATGCATGGTAGTCAGTTTTTATTAATCCATGGAGGAAATAAACATGTTTTATGAGATCTCAAAAGCCGACGCGGCTAAAAAACGTAGCTATGTGAACCTTCGCTTTGATTTAATCAAAAGCGAATACCTTGTTGGTGGTATGGTAATCGAATACTATGCGGCAGATTTATGTGATGATGACATGACAAACGTATTGCTTCGTACCATCACAAAAGAAGTTGAAACACATCGTATCATTACAGTAGACCATACAATCTTAAATGACTTCGTCATTGCACAAGATACAAATGGTCAATGCTTCTTGGTTAACACTACCCATTACACTGAAGAGGAAATGGAAGAGTATCAACGAGTAGCATTCAGCTCTTATGACAATGAAGGGGTGTTACGTCGAGCAACTCGTTTAGAACATCTAGATGGTGAACCTGACCGTCCTATGGATGGTGCAGATGAACCAATCTCTATTACGGTAGATGGTGACGGTAATCGTGAAATCCGTATCACTCCAGAGCCTCAACCAACTGTAGAAGAGGATGATGAAGAAGAAATCATTACTCGTTTCAATGAAGATCCATTGGAGTACATTCGTGAAGAAGAAGCTATCGAAGACATGATTCATGAAGACATCGAAGAAGAAAGTCGTCGAGATGAAGAATTAGCGGATGAAATGGTTCGTGAAGAAATCGAAGAGGATTTATCTCATGGTGAACCAGTAGATGAGATATCTATTGAATCAGAGGATATGGCTATTGCGGCTAAGGTTGAAGAAGAATTAACTCGTATGCGGTTTGATCGACGCCCTGAACCTCAACCTGAGCCTCAACCAGAAGTTAAAACATTAGATGACATGATGGTTGAAGAGGAAGCAGCAATCCAACACATTAAAGAACAGCCACGCAAAAAGAATGTCATCAAAGCGGATAACATTCGCTTCGAGAAACCAAAGAAACAGATTGAAGATATTGGACCGGGTGCAGAACCTGACAATAAGGTGAACAAAATCCGCTTCAATAACCAACAACAAAATCCAAAACCTAAGAAAGAAAAACGGAAAGAGCAACATATCCAACAATCCAATGGTGGTGGTCTATTCCGCACAGGTAATGAACGTAATCCAGTAATGGATGATGCGGCGAACGATGAAATGGGTGACATCTTCAACACCATTCTTCGTAAACGCTAAGACGTGTTAAGAATAAAGGCGAATTCGTTCGCCTTTATTTTTTTTTTTGATAGGAGGCTAACATGAGCCAATTAAATGAAGTTGATATTATAGAAGTCGATGGGTTAATGATGCAATTACCAATTGAGGCTATGCGAGAATTCATTAAAGATATGGGTCCTATTACTTATAAGGAATGGGTAGAGTTCACATTAATGAAATTCTTATGTGTGGAATATAATCTAACTATGAAGCATATTGAAGCAGATAGTGCAGACCTAGATTCCCAAGAGCAAATGAAACCTAAGTTCACTAAGTATATAACGACTACCTATGGGTTAGATAAAAAGGATTTGAGTCAAGTTAAGCTGATTAGTTCTATCACAGACTACTGTATAGACTCTTTCTTGTACGATGTTGTGACAAATCCAGCATCGACAACGAGTGAGTATACTATACTACTGAAGGGTCAACGAATGAACTATGGTCAAATTCTCAACTTCTTACAGGATGCTAGGGTTGTCGAAGAGTAATAATTCCTTTCTTCGACATAGCTATAATCGCATACTCGACTGAAAGGAGGCGATTACTTCTATGGCTATTACTAAGGATAAACGTAAAAAGATGGAAGATTTAATCTATTCTTTCTTTGCTACGATGGATCCAAGTAAAGTGAATGCAGAGAACTATCGTTCTTTCTTTTCTAAGATGAGCGATGCTCAATTTGATGCATTCTTCAAAAACCTTTTCGATTCGAAAAGTCCATATCTACCACTCGACGTAGTTATCTTCGAACGAGACTTAGATATGGAAAATATTGAGAAAACATCAAAGTTGCTTGATATCCCATTATATGAACACGTAGTATTACCATTCTTCAGTACTGATAAGAAGAATCCGACGGTAACTCCATATAAGGTTCCTGTGGGATACATTCACGAGAAACGTGTACAACAAACGGCACGTAAGAAAAACAGTACATCTATCGATATTACAACACGTGACACTAAAACAGGTCAGGTAGTGAATGAAGATAAGAATGGTCGTCAGGCGATTGAAGAGAACTACTCTCTCATGACGTACGGGGCAACCGATGCTGTTAAAGAATTCATGTCATTCCGTGCGGATGATATGAAGATGAAAGAGGAAGCTTATGCTCAAATCAGACGTAAAGGTTACCTCTCTATGGAAGAGCTAGAAGATAACGTGGATAATAAAGTTGCGTTAAATACATTGGATACCTATATGATTGCAATGGGTTTAAAAACGAATCTCGTTACAGAAGGCTATCTTCTAAAGAAAACACTTAAATAATACTTTTTTATGTAAGGAGATGAACTAACATGAAAGAGAATAACACAGAAATGTGTTTCGTTACAGAAGTTGGTAACTTCGGTGGAATGAGCGAAATCCCTGATCCAACTGTTACACCAGTTACTGAGCTCTTTAACAAAACAAAAGACGAAAGTCTTAAAAAATATTTAAAAGAAAATATGATGAACACAGACGGAGGTAATGAATAATGAGTTTTGTATCTCATCAATCCCCTAATGGTTTGGAATACTTTATCAAAGCAGACCAAGCCGAAGGCTTGACTGTCCTTGTAGCTGGTGACAGTGTCATTAAATTAGACGCTGCTGCTGCTAAAAAATTTGTGAACTTCTTCCGCCAATACACTTTCTTGAGTGCATTGTCTGCTTACCGTAAAGCTGCTAACGGTGCAGGTAAACAAGTTCACACATTCATCGAAAATAATACTACTAAAACTATTTCCGTAATGGATTTGTTAATTCTTGATGAAACTGGTAAAGTGGTATCCCTTGATGCTAAAGTTGTTCGTATGACTGATGCTCAAATCGCATCCCACATAACAGTTGATGCCAAAACACTTCAAGTTATTATGTATGAATTAGCTAAAGCTGGTATCAAAGCTGACGTTAAAGAATACCGAGATGTAGTTAGCGTATCCAGTCTTCCTTCTGAAACTGCATTCAAGAAAGGTACTTTCTACAAAGTGAAAGCTGATAAGAAAGTTTACAAATTGAATGACGCTGAAGATGGTTTCGAAGAAGTAACTGAAAAAATCGTAGACGTTCCTCGTTTACCAGCAGTTAAATCTGAAGCTAAAGAAGGCGTTATCTACTTCTTGAATCAACCAACTGGTGATGCTGACCGTGGTTTCTTCGAATACAAAGCAGCTAAGAAAGACTACATCAAAGCTGACTACGTAGGTCTAAAAGAAATCGCTCGTCTTCCTAAAGATGAAGATATCGAAAATAACATGATTTATGTGGTTTCTAAAGAAATCAAAGTAAAAGACCAAGACCCAATCAAAGCAGGTACTGTATACGTTGGTAAAGAACAAGCTCTTGAAAAGAAAGAACTTACTATCCAAGAAGTTACAGAATTACCTAACTTGGTAGTTGCTGAAGAAGGTGTTATCTATAACACTAATGGTGTATACCGTAAATTCACTGCTGGTGAATTCAGCGATATCATTGCTAAAGATACAGTAACATTGGACGAAAAACCTGACTTTGAACATGTTGGTTTGACTGTTGATGATTCTGTCATCTATGTATTGAACAAACAAGTTTCCGCAGAAAAACCTGTTGGCAGTAAATGGGTATTCGACGTTAAAACTAAAGAATACAAAAAATACGACCCAGAAGCTAAAGCTGCGGTAGAATAAAAAGTTATTAATGGCGTAACTAATATGTAGAAACTTCATTACGTAACAAGGCGAAGATTTCTACAACTCCTTATTATAGGTATTGGGACTTACCATAATAACAAACTTACATTAAAAAAAAAATAGATAGAGATATAGCACTACGCTATATCTCTATCTATTATCTTTTTTTAAATGAGGATATCATCAACATTGATTTCGGTAATCTTAACAGAACTATCATGGAATGATTTCATGAGTAAGTTCAATAGGTTGGAACCGATAGCCGATGTTGTCATACCGATATTCTCGATACCTAACCGGTAATATAAGTCACCTGCACATTTGGAACAGAGTTTATCACCAATGCAATATAAAGGAGAACGAAGTTTAACTTCTTTACCAATATACTTACCGATGTTAGAGTTATCTAACATCACTAATCCGTCTTTTTCTACAACGAATCGATACATAAGCTTTTGAGCATTGTTTGGTGTAATAACAACTGTACGATATGCTTTCGTGTGACAATCGGAGCCTTGTTTATCAAGAACTACGGATTGGTATGCGGCGAAGAATTTCTTAGTAGCATAACCTGCTACACCAGTACCGATAGCTTTTGGGTACGCACCATTGATAACCTCTGTACCGTAGGAAGGGATATCTTCTTTTTCAAGACCTTCCATGAAGGAACGTTGGATAATACTATATCCACCAGTGTTTGGATTATAGACTGGCCCACGAGTCAAGAATAAGTTCTTATAGTTATTCTCGAAGCTACCACGAGCACCAGAGTTATATAACTCTAGACCTACGTCACCTTTTAATTCTTCTTTAGCCATAGCAATTAATTCTTTTTCAATCTTATTGGCTACGACTGCATCACCTTTTAGTAATGCTTCTTTATTCTCTTCGAAGAGTTTATCGCGAAGTTTCATTACTTTAGGTAAGTTTTTAGTAGTTGCCTCTGTGAAGGAGCAAGATACATTGGTATGGATAGTATTACCTAGCCATTGGATATTATTGAAGTATTCGGCCATATGTTCAGCAGTAATTTTACCATCCAATAAGGCTTTGGATAATATACCACTTTCAATAGAGCCGAGTTTACCATCAGTAATTGGTTCATTAACGTAACCGACTACTTTTTGGATTGCCGGAGTGGATTCATAGAGGAACTTGTTCACTAGGAACTGACCTACGTTCGTTTCCACCTCAGTTGTATTGACATACTCTTTTGGTTTGAGTTTGAATTTATCTTGGAATTTAAAACGAGGTTCTACCATCTTCTTCTGTTCTGTATCGAAATGAAGAGAGCAGTTCTTATCAAACCACTCCTTAGTCAAATCGTCAGGTTTTAATGATAGTAGATACGCTTTATCTGTATCTGTAATCATATAGTTTCACCTATTTTTCCATATAGACCATAGAGTCATCTTCTTTAGTTGTTTTCCAACCATCGCTAGTGTATAGACCAATAGCGGCAGTGTTAGATTTATCAACTGAGAGCTGTGTACAACCATGCTTAGTTGTAGCTATTTTTAGTAATTGACGGGCTACTCCCATTCGACGATAACTATCACGGACCCATAGTACTTGTAATTGATGAGTGGATTGCTGTACATTAACAGCACCTACCAGTTCACCTTCATAGTACAATACAGTCCCATCGTGGTCATCATCTACTTTAATCTTTTTAATAAACTCATCTACGGAAGCATTGTCATCAATACAAGCTTGGTCGATAGATTTAGTTTTGAATAGATATCTAGGGCAAGTAGCCTCAGTTACTTTTTTGGGTCGTAATATTTTTCAACAGCATCATTGAAGTACTTTCCAGAAAGTCCCATTAGATGAACACATAGATTCTTGTATTTCTTCATAACTGAAATACGCATGGTATCTATTTCATCACAGTATTTCAATACAGGATGCCATTCTTTAGGGATTTTATTATATACTCGGTCAATGATATAGTTGGTAATATCATTATTATCCATTCCAGCGTCTGTTAGGACTTTAATGATTTTACTTTCAATAAGTTCACCGATACCGAATTCAAATAGTGATTCAGCTAAGATGACTTCGATTGTATTGTAGGCATCTTCTGGATTGGTATAGCTGTAACGATTACGTTGTTTCAATACTTCTTTCAATGGTACTTTACGGAGTTTAGTACTACCATTAAAGATTTCTTTATCGAAGAACTTTTCCAATTCGGGAATAGTAATCTTAGCTTTTCGCATAGCATTCAATGCTTTCTTTGGATCTTTATCGTTTTGAATAGCATCCCTAGCATCATGTAATGGATAAATGAAACGTCTAGTGAAGTGGTCGTCGATAGTATCACCGAAGTCTTCAATGATTTCGACAAAGTCCACCTCTTCAGTAATATCTTTAGCAAGAATTACTTTTAATTTATGAGTATTAGTCTTGAATAACTTATGAATTTTATCTAATAAACCCATCTAGTATAAACCTCCTTAAAATAAAAGCGGATATAAGAAATTAATCTTATATCCGCAATATATTAGCTTGTGTAAATACGATATGTGAAGTTAATTTCTTTCGTATTTGTTAATGGTTCATTGTCCAAATTCAATTTGGAGAACATCTTAACG
>ERZ773196.927-NODE-927-length-17510-cov-5.423661_pt1 | contig 17510 bp, 18 predicted proteins | sample MGYA00581009_ERZ773196 | MGnify/ENA primary metagenome ERZ773196 (study PRJEB29015, sample SAMEA2738162) | human oral metagenome | biome: human oral; feature: human-associated habitat; material: saliva | place: China | collected 2243 ... | reverse complement strand
ACGAAGGCAGCCTGAAACACAAACAAGCACCGTCCGAAAAACACCCAGCAGTCCAGGGATCAGCATCGCCAGGATCGTGCGCAAGCTACGCGGTCTGCAGGCAGGGGGTCGGCAAAGTCGGTGGGTGGTTGTGCGATCTCTAACAGGTCTGGTGTGTTGGTGCGGGCGCGGCGTGAACCGCATGGTGACGATGAAGGCGTCTACTCAATCCCGTCACCAGCGAGGTCACGCCGCCATGTCATCTTCCACGACGACCGCCTTGTCGCGCCAGCCCCTTGCCCAGGTTCTTTAGGAACATTACCGATCCCCGCGACAGGCGCGGAGTGCGCCACAGTCTGCTTACGGTGCCGTCCCCGGCCGTGACGGGGGTGCTGGCCGGTTGTCGGAGCCTGACAGCGATATGGGAGCACATCACCGACCTGACCGCCGCCGACCTGGAGGCGGTGGGCCTTCGGGTCGGACAGGCTCTTGCGTCGGAGTCGACCATCCGGCGGGTGCTCCAGGACCTGGCCTCCATGGATTTCGACACTCATGTGAGACCCCTGGTTCTGTACACGTACCGGCACCATCGCCGGCCGCAGAGTCATCGCAATGGACAGTAAGACCATGCGCGCGGCCCGCACAGGCAAGGACCCGGCACCTCATCTCCTGGCGGCCCTGGACCAGGCCACGGGCACTGTCCTTGCCCAGGCACGTGTGGCAGAAAAGTCCAATGAGATCCCTGCGCTCAGGGAGCTGCTCAAGCCCCTCGACCTGGACGGGGTGGTGGTGAGCGCCGATGCGATGCACACCCAAACCGATACCGCCGAGTAGACCCGCCCAGCAGGGCGGTCACTACGTACTCACGCCTCTGGGCAATCAGAAGACCCTGCGCAGGACACTCAAGAAGCCGCCCTTCAAGGACGTCCCGTCCACCTCCCGGGGCGACGTCTCTCACGGGCGGCGAGTACGGCGCACCGTCAAAGCGGTCGAGGCTCCCACCTGGGTGGACTTCCCCGGAGCGGCTCAAGTAGTCCAGGTCCGGCGCACCCGAACCACCAAGGATCGCAGGAGCGCGGGCAAGAACGGCGGCGGTAGCGCCAAGAGGACGACTGTGGAGGTGGTCTACCTGGTCTGTTCCCTACCCATTGGCCAGGCTCAACCCGAACAGGTTGCCGCCTGGGTCCGGGGACATTGGAAGATAGAGAACCGGCTCCACGTCGGTCCGTGACGTGGTCTTCAACGAGGATCACCACCAGCCCCCCTGGTTTCCGGCCTCAGAGCACCATCGACCTGGGCATTTTTGACCCAGGTGCGTAGAGCCTCGGGATGGACGCCCAGCTCCTCGCCGATCCGACGGATCGTGCCCTTGGCCCGCGCCGGGTCAGCCAGCGCCTCCAACGCCCGTCCTCGTAGCCCGCTCGCGCAGCTCATCGGGATACTTCCTTAAGTCCCATGACAGCGATCCCTCCGCGTCATCACCGCCTCCATCAAACCCTGGGCGACTCAACCCCAACCATCACCAACACCACCCACCCCGCCAACTGGGGCACCACCCCCACACCACAAGAAGGACTATGGCCACGCAAAGGCTGGGCCGGACACACCCACTAACCCCACGACACGCCGCCTAAAGCACCACGTTCACGCCGATAACCCGGCAAGGCGGTCAAGGACATTGCCTCGTGGGTCGAGCTGAGAAAATCGTGTGCGCATTCACTCAACCATGGGATACTGCACACCTAGCGAGGTAGAGCAGGAATTCCTATGCCTAACCAAGGCACCCCTAAACACCAAACAAAAACACGCAGCAACCCAAAAAAATCGAGGCTTGCGTGTCATGAGTTAGGTCAGACAACCTCCAATATATAGCCTTTTCCCCAAACTGTCACAATACGAAGACCCATGGCTGCGAGACGGCGTCGTAAACGCAGGATTCGAAGATCGAGGGCGTTGCGATTTGCCGACATCTCATCGCCCCACCCTGCCCACATGAGCCTGTTGCGGGGAACAAGCTTCCTGAAATTGTTGACCAGTTCACGAACAATGGTTGCCTCTGAATCGGTTAAAGGTAACCTCTGCTCCTGACAGATGACTATGTTGTCTTCGGTTATGATGGGTGTTCGTGCTAAATTAGCACGCTCATTTAAGCAAGCGATGCGAACTTCTAATTCTGCGCGGTTTACCGGAGGGCGAATCCAATCCTCGAGCGGGTCTAGACATTCTGGCGGCGCACTCCCAGTTTCTACAATCCACATAACAGGGTTGCGACTCTTGATCCTATGATCACCTTCTTCCGCCTGGCGCGGCCATCGAAATAGAGCAACCTTTGCCATTACCCTTCCTCCATCATCTTCATTTTGGGGAACTAGCCTCGTTTTTTGTGGCTGAAGAGCATAAGGGCCCCCTCTCTGTCTGCTGAGATTTAGGCTATCAAGGCATGCCAACGTTAAAATCCTTAATGCCTAAATCTGAGTATAATTTACCTATCGGTAGACGTCAAGGCTGTGACGAGACTCATCATGAATGCCTTCGAAAAAGGCTCGGCGCCTCACTGGGAACTGCCCGCAAAGTCCGTGTAGCGTGGTGGGCATGGGAAGTGCATCGCCGGGTGCAGGCAAGGGTCGACGTCGCAGGCAGGTACACGAAGAAGTCTAAGAAGGGCAAGGGGCGGATCTGAACCGCCCCGGGTTTAACACCGCGTGTCCGCTGCGCGAACTTTCCCCTTCAGGAGTTTGCGCAGAACCGTATCTGGTGCCGGATTGTGTCCGTCGCCAGCAGGCATTCTCCTCGCTACTCGCCCTGGCTGACTCCCCTGCCCCGCAGGTGGAAGCCCAGGACGATCCGCCTGCGGCTAATGAGTATCCCCGCAGCACCGTCCTGCGCTTCAAGGCAGACCACCCCTGGATAAGACTCCATTTGACCGCGCTGAGCCACTTTTAGATCCTACCATCCCCTTAGACACACAACTCCTGCTTTCTGCCCACGATCCTGAAGGAAGGCCCGTTGCCCCCCCCGGAAAGGCCCGACCGCCGCCGCCTGACACACTGCGAATCGTCATACCCAAGCAGCATAATCCCAGCCACAGCATCGGCAACGACGCCACACAGCCGTACCCAACTAGCCGATGAAAAATCGAGGCCAACGTGTCATGAGTCAGACCAAATTCTGCCACTTCTCCGCGCGGAAAGGACGTATCAGTGATGGTGTCACTAAAAGCTCTCCCAGATCAGGTCGGTCAACTCGCGCGCGGTCGGATGCGTAATCAATTCTTTGACTGTGAGGGACGTTTCGTATCGCTCGTTAAGTTCATGAGCAAGTCTATTCATGCTCAGAGAATCGGCGCCAAGGAGGATAATATTGTCGTCAGGAGCGCAATGTGTCAGCTTTATAGAGGTCATAACGGCATGAATGACCTCATCAATTAGGCTATCGTCATCGGTCGCGCCAGTGCGTGTGGGCTCCGGCGGATCGGGAAGCGCGCGCCGGTCAATCTTGTCTCCCCGGTTTCGGGGCAGCAAATCCATTCGGATTATTGCAGCCGGAACCATGTGGGGAGGGACCTGTGCCGACATCGCCGTCCGCACAGTGACGTCCGAGACATCTCCTCGCGTGACGATATAGCCGACCAGAATCGGTCCATTCCGCGTTTCCATTGCCTTGGCGGCGGCATCGTGCACCTCAGCGACACTGAGTAGGGCACGTTCCACCTCGGCCATTTCCACGCGTTTTCCATTGATTTTTACCTGCTCATCCTTTCGTCCGTGATGCTCGAAATGCCTGTCCTTTCGGTAACGTACGAGATCACCTGTGTGGTAACGCCGGGAGCCGGGGATGGGGGAATCCGGGTCGGGGACGAATCGGTCGGCGGTCTGTCGCGGATCCAGATAGCCGAGGGCTAACTGCTCACCGGCGACTACGAGTTCGCCAATCTCTCCATGCGGCGTTGGGCGACCATCGGTGTCCAGTACCCACCACTGGACACCCGGCCACGCTCGTCCGATCGGGGGTGCGGTCAAACGTTCGTTTGCAGGGCATGTCGCCGAGGTGAGCCTGTCCTCCCACGGCAGGATCGAGGAGGTGACGATGTTCACTTCGTTGGCACCGTACCAGTTGCCGACTTCGAATGGTAGGTTGGCGGGCGCCCATTCTCGGGTGCGGTCGCTGCCGGTGAGCAGCATCCGCAGTGCGCAGGGCGGCCATTCGAGCCTAACCAGCTCTTGGGCTAATGGGGCAACCGCGAAGCACTGCGTGATCTCATGACGACGAATCCACTGAGCGAGTTCGGGCGGGTCTGTGACGGTATCTACAGGAGGGGCAGACAGCCTTGCGCCCGCTGTGAGGAAAGGCCACATTACGACGCTGGCGGACACGTTCGTGTGTGCAGGGAAGAGCCATGCACCATGCGTGTCTGCCGTGATGTGATGCACTTCGCGTTGGGTGGTCGCAGCATACGTCCACGTGCGGTGCGGAACCACCACGAGCTTGGGAACTCCGGTGGTTCCTGACGTCTGCACTAGGCACGCCGGCTGTTCAAGGTTCACGTCCGCCGCCCGAAGGGGAACATCGTCCGGAGCAACCTCTGACGGCAGACCGCTATCAGTCAATGTTATATGTTGAACCGCCTCCGATATCGGCGGACAAAACGACGCGGCGTCGTGGGAGAGAATCACCCGTGGCGTTGCGGATTCTATGAACTGTTCCAGCCAAGTCGAAGGGCAGTCGACGTCGAGGAGGAGAGAACAAGCGCCCAGCGCGGAGACGGCGAGCATTGCCACCGCCATGGCGCGCCCCCGCGGTAAGTGGACCCCCACCGTGTCACCTGGTTTCACTCCAGTTGCCTGCAGGTAGCGGCCGAGAGCATTTGTATGGGCAACGTATTCCGCGTATGTGAATGTACCGCCAACGTCGGATATTGCCGCGCGTCGGCCGTTCAATTTAGCGATTTTGAAGACCTGTTCGTGGACTGCGGCAGAGGTGCAGAGAGATCCGCTGACGTGCTGGTTCTTCGACGTATCGGTAGAAATCAGTTTCGACATGGTTTAGCACTCTAGTCCGTTCTAGGGGGCTAGGCAGACAGCCGACGCCGGACGCTAAGAGGCCGCATGTCGGTCCAGATGACTTCGATGTGGTCCAAGCAGGCGTCCTTGGAGCCTCTCGTGCCCTCCTCATGCCAACCGCTCGGCAGCGGACGGTCGGCCAGCCAGATAGAGTACTGTTCCTCATCATTATACACGACAAGGAACTCGCGGGTGTCTTCGTTCTCGGGCATGGATTCCTCCTAAAAACACTGGGCGAATGATTTATGCTCAAAGTAGCCGGGCGCGTTGGCGTCGGTGTAGATGCACAACAGGAGTTCAAAAGAGTCGACACCTCCGCGAAAGATTTTTCCACTACCGTCAGTAATGTCACTTACCGTGTGGTGCAGATGTCTAGATCCTAGGCCGTGACACAGAACCAATAGTCTTGGCTGAACAACGAATTTAAGGAGATGTAGTGAGTGACTTCCGTTCTGACACCCTCACCGTCGCTGACACCGAGATGCGAGAGGCGATGGCTGCTGCAGAGGTGGGGGACGACTTCTACGGTGAGGATCCGACCGTCTTGCGTTTGGAGTCACGTGCGGCCGAGCTCCTCGGCAAAGAGGCGGCACTGATGGTTCCGAGCGGCACGTTTGCCAATGTCATCGCTCTCTCACTCGTCAGCAAGGGAGACCAGGTGCTTGCCCATGTGGACTCGGACATCAATCGGTGGGAGGCACATACCTTGGCTCGATTGGCTGGTCTTATCGTGAAGCCACTGTCCGGGCAACGAGGACGACTGGACCTCCGAGCTCTGGAACGGAGTGCGGCGGAGGCCGATCCCGACGCACCCCTGCCCGGCGTCGTTGCCATCGAGAACCCCCACAGTGCCTCGGGTGGCCGCGTTTGGTCGCTTGATGATATTGCCGAGGTAGCGGACATTTGTGACCGCTACGGTCTTCCTTTGCATATTGACGGTGCGCGCCTGTTCAACGCATGCAACGCTGGCGGGTACGCGGCGAGGGATATGACCGCGAGGGCAACCACCGTCTCGCTGTCCCTGTACAAGGGACTGGGAGCTCCGATGGGTTCCCTCGTCTGTGGGGACGCCACTCTCGTGAAGCAGATGCGCCACAGGCGTCGGAACTGGGGAATCACATTTCGACAGATGGGGCATATGGCGGCCGCCGGTCTGGTCGCCCTCGACCGTGTCGAACGCTTGTCTGACGATCACCAACTTGCTCGCGAGTTGTGGACCGCTTTAGCTCAGTACTTTACAAATGCCCAACTAGGGGCGGCTCCGGAGTCGAATATCGTCACCCTCGACCTTGGTGATCAGGCGTCGGTCTTGGTCGAGGAAATTGGTCGACGTGGAGTGAGGATCACCGAGGTGGTACCAGGGGTGGCGCGCTTCGTCACGCATGCAGGCGTCAACGACGCAGACGTGCGCAGAGCGGTGAATGCTTGCGCTGCCTATGCAGTGGAGGCTGGATCGTGATGGGGGGGGGGAAATCGGGTGAGTAACAAACCATTGGCACCGCAGCAGCGTGGAATGTGGTTCCTTCAACAGCTTCGCCCCGAATCCACGCAGTACAACCTGCAGGTTTGCCTTCGCATGCGCGGGGTGCCGGATACCGAGGCGCTGCGGGCGTCACTAGACCTCATTGGTCGAAGACATGATCCGATCCGCTCCACCATTGGCATCGATGACGGCGGTTCTCCATTTCGGACGATTCATTCCACCCCAGCACCACTGTGTTGTGTGAAGGCAGACGACGGCGGGGAGGACGAGGCGCGCCGGTGGATTGAGTCTCAATTGGAGCGTCCGTTCCGGCTCGACCGCGAGCTACCGGTGCGATGGCTGCTGGTCGAACTTTCCCCAGAGGATCACCTACTGCTGATGACCTTTCATCACGTCGCGGTCGACGGTGTCTCGCTTGAAATTGTCGCAACGGAACTCTGCGTCGCGTATAATGCGATCCACGCTGGGCAGACGCCCGAACTGCCCCCGCTTCCTCTAGATTTTGACTCGGTCGCGCGCTTCGAAAGTACGTGCTCGGACAATCCCGCCGCTCTCGAACAACTCCGTCGCCGGCTGGGCGGCCTCGACAACCTTGACCTTCCAGCCGACCGCAGCTGCGGAGGGGTCGGTGGCGGTCTTATCACGGTACGTCGCTCGGTCAGCGAGAGTACCGTTATGGCGTTGAGGTCCGTGGCCAGGAAAGCCGAGGGTAGTCTGTTCGCCGTCGCGCTCACCGCGTACGGACTCATGCTCTCCCGCACTGGGGGAAGCAGTGACTTCGCGATCGGGATGCCCGTCTCCGGTAGGTCCCAACCTGGCACTGAGAACCTGATCGGGTGCCTTTTCAACACCGTGTGTGTGCGAATGTCTTTCCGGCAGGAAGATACGGTCTTGGAAGCGGTCCGCCGCACATCGGCTGCTCTGGTAGAAGCGGTTGCTACTCAAGACATCCCCTTCTCCGAAGTCGTGCGCGTCGTTGCTCCCGAGCGTGACAGCGCACGCAACCCAATCTTCTCGGCTTTCTGCTCGTCGCTGGACGCCGAACCGGCCATGTTTATGCTCGACGGGCTGCAGACCGAATGGGTTGTGCCTGAATATCAGGTTGCCCGTTTTGACGTGAATGCGACATTCGCTCTAGGCATGCGGCAACCGAGCATTCAGATGGAGTTCTCTCGGGAACTCTTCGAATCGAGAACAGCAGAACGTCTGATCGATCGACTTATCGAAACCCTAGATTGGGTCGGCGCGGATCCGACTTGCCGTATGTCCGACGTTAACATTATGCCTCTCCGCGAGCGACGAGAAGTACTCGAAATATTGAATGGGGGTCGGTAATGTCGAGTCGAAGTACGCTTTTACGAGCGGGGAGCCGCCAAATCGCCGTCAAACATAGTTATGGAATACAGCCTCGCCCCAGCCGCGCCGCGGCGGTGCAACTCCCTGCGATTCACCTGGCTGACCTCTTGCGGCGACGCACTCATCGCGTGGAGTTGACAGGAGTCACGTTCGAGCGCACACGCGTCGCGCAGGCGTGGAGCACCGTAGTTGCAGTACATGACGCACTCCGGCTCGTTCCCAGAGAAGAACAGTATGATGGCCTGTGGTTCCTTGAGCGTGAAATGATCGACACGCTGGACGTGCCAGACGTTGACATGCTTGACGAGGCGGAGGACGGGCGTCCACTGCGCTGGTGGCTCGCACCGGGTGGTGAACGCATGGTAGTGGCGGTCAGTGCCGTCCTTGTCGATCGCAGTTGCTGGGGAATGCTCCTCGCCGACTTCTGTGCTGCCTACAGTGCCGAGTGTACTGACAGCACCTTTGATAGGCAGAGAGTAGGCCTAGAGTATGCTGATCGTTGCTATCAGCTAGTTTGCTCTTCTCTGTCGGATGACAGCGGGAACGGAGGTAACAGTGGTGAGCTGATGTCCTCGGTGAGGCACGTTTCGGTCGGTGATGATATGACCCAGGTTAGCCGGATTCTCCCAAGGAAATCTGAGGCGACGCAGGAAGAACGGAGCGTGGCGATTGGGTGGCTGAGCGACCGCATGCGGAGTGCCCTACGGGAGTTCGATGACTGTCTTGACAGTGCGCAGATCACCGTTCGGCAACCGTCACCTTCGGGGTGGGAAGGCATCATCGTCGGCCGGGTTGATGACTGGAACCCCGTGACTCTCGACGTCGATGCTGAGATCGATGTAATTGACGTACCCGGGTTATCTGTTGCGGGAGCTGATCCCATTGTCATTCCGATTCTCGACCATACTGTCCCCGTCCAGGCGTTTCTCATGCGCCGACCCGGCGGGACCACACTTGTTAGTTGCGCTTCGGCGTCGCGTGTTGGTTCGTTGTCGGCGATCCTAGCCGGTCAAGAACCAGTACGCCGCCTACCCGATTCCCGACCACCCATACGGCGTGACGAGAAATCCTTGCGTCCTCCTTCGCTACGGACGCCTCAACGTTGGCTATCGGGTGAAGTGGTAAGGAGGGCGGTATGCACTCGGGCTGCGGAGTTCCACGCGCATGGTGTAAGGCGGGGGCAGATCATCCAGGTCATTCTTCTCGACATGCCCGAGACGGTGGTCAACCTGCTTGCCGCGTTGGAGTGTGGGGCAGACGTATTGGCATTGCCGGCGCACGAGAGCGCCGACCAGCTGACCGGCGTTGTGGCTGCGGGTACCGATATTGTCGGCACCTCTTTTGGGGAGCCGACCGGTGACGGCGATGGGGCGGTCATCTTCCCGAACGGTGGGAGGCGTCTACGAGTCCCTCTGGACGAACACATACGTGCAGCAGCGTGCCTTGCCGATGATTTGGCTGCCGACCAGGTGAGAGCCGTGGCGGTGCGCCTGTCAGCGTGCAGCGATGATCTCGTCGCCGTTTGCCTTGCTACTGCTTGGGTCGGGGCAGAGTTGATTCTGCTGCCTGCCGATGCCCATGCGGGGTTAGACCTTGTGGAGCAATCCGCTCTGTCTACCGTCGTGCATTCCAGTTGCGGTGCACACCGATGGCCCGTTCCTGCACGCCGCCTTGACACAGTTGACATCCTTGGCCGGCAGCCTGGCGCCGGACACCCTTATGATCGCTGGGCTGTGATCGAGGCACTCGGGACACCCTGGACGCATCGTGAGTGCACGGAGGAGTCATGGGTACACCCCGGTGCTACTGTTTGGGCATCCGGAATTCCTGCACCGCCGGGGGGGCGTGGACAACTTGCCGTACCTATCGCCCTCGGAACCCGTTATGCGCAGGATCCCCGGGCAACTGCGCAGCGGTTCCTCCCCGTCGACGGTGGAGAGCGTATGGCCATCATTCCTGCTTTGGCAGAGCAGGGCGACCATGGCTGCAGGCTGCTCGAATTCCCCCGCGATCGTTGCGTCCAGGATGGGCGAACCGTATCGCTGCATTCCGTCAACGAAGCCGTCGGCGATGGATTCGTCGCGCTGGTGCCGAATACCGAGCACGCATTAGTGGTGCTGCCAGAGAGTGCTGACATTGCCCCCGGCAGTTCCTTCCTGCAAGATGCCTTGGTGGGCCGTCACATCAATCCCTGTGATCTCTCGATGGCGGATGCCCTACTCATCGTCGAGGGCGTCCGGTCCGAGGCAGATCCGGCTGCGATATGGGCAAGCGAGACAGAAAAAAGGCTCTCCCGAGACGTCGTTCGGCCGGTCTTGGGCACTGATGTAGGTAGCGACGTCAACTTTTTCACTCTGGGAGCAACATCGCTGCAGCTGATGCGAATCGTGCTGGTCACGAAGAACATCTTCGATGTAGATGTACCGCTGTCCGAGTTCTTCAGCAGCCCGACCCTGCATACCCTCGCACAGTATGTAGTAGTCGCCGACAACGGCGGGAATGTCGAAGCGGCGATCGACGCGATCGATGAGTTGACCGAGGAGTTGTAATCATGAATGTCATAACCCCCGCGCAACATGACCGCCTGACCGAGGTGATGCTCGACCCGCGCCTCATGACACACGGCAGCTTAACTGCTGAGGTGCCCTCTCCTCTTTCGTTCGCTGACGTTGCCTCGACGTGGGCGCAGATCGTGCGTGAAGTCGGATTCGACCGGTGGCTTGAAGCCGACGGTGAATTTGCAGGAGTATTGGCCTCGCCAGGAATCAACGAAATCGGTTTGGGGGACAATACCCCGCCAGTAGTCGACCAGCCATGCGTACTATTGGTCGATAGCAAGAATGTTGTCTGTTCATTGTGTCTGAAGTACCGTCACAGCCACCTCGACGATTACACCGCCAGCCTCGTTTTGGATGAGACGGTTCGCCGAGCCACAGGTGAGGTGCCGCGCCGCCTGCGGACAGTGGATGAATACGTCGAGTGGGCATCGAGTCAGAACGCTGAAATGCGTGCGTATTGGTCTACCGCGATCGATAGCCTCGACGGCCCCACTCCTCTCTTCGGAGAGCATGTGGGTGTGACTGCACTGACGGGAACCCAGCTGGTCGAATTGTCACCGAACGTTGACAACGGGATCACGGCGCTGGCTGAGCGGTTCAAGTGCCCACGCAGCTGGCTCTTGGTGCTTGCCTGGGGGGTGGTGGTCAACAAGTTTCGTAACTCCGACATGTCTGCAGTGGGAGTGCGTCTCGACGCCCGCGGTGCACGGTTCACGGATGTCGCCGGTGTCTTCGATATGACGGTCCCGTTTGTCGTTAGCCTTGAACACTGTTCCTCGGACGATTGGCTTGCAGTTCAAGTCGACCGGATACGAACCCTTGCCGAAAACGTGCACCTAACGCGTCAGGAGCGGAATGTTGCCTGCGGCCGGTTGGGTGCGGCCGACCTCTTCGACACCGTGGTCGATGTCCGAGATTGGGATGGGGTACTTCTATCTGCGGCGCAGTCTGCTCCCATGAGTCTGCGTTTGATTGATGGCTACGTGGAAATGGTATTTGACCAAAAAGTGGTGTCTACCACCGAGGTTACGTCCATAGAACAGTCGGTGCAAAGCGTCCTGACACTGCTCACTACCGGGGTCGACGACATGTCTGCCATTACACTCCTTAGGGGTGGTTCCTTGGACACAGTGTTGCAACACAATGCGACGGACCATGAGTATCCGGGGGAGGTCTGTCTTCATCAGCTTTTCGAGGAACAGGTGTGGCGGTCACCAGACCGGGTTGCGGTAACCTTCGAGGGAAAAAGTCTAACTTATGGCGAGCTGGATGCGAGGGCGAACGCGTTGGCGCGCCGCTTACACAACCGTGGTATCGGCCAGGATGATATCGTCGGCCTCTGTGCCGAACCGAGCCTAGACCTACAAGTAGCGATCCTAGGAATTCTCAAGGCCGGTGCCGCCTACGCTCCGCTCGACCCGTACTTCCCTCCGGATCGACTCGAGTATCTTTCCAATGACCTGGACTGTCCAGTTGTGCTCGCCCAGCGGCACCTGATAGGCCTCCTTCCCGGCGTGACACCATTGGCGATCGAAGATCTGCTTCAGGATACCGACCTCACCCTTCCCGGTCCTGAAGTGCATGTAACCAAAGATAATCTTGCGTACGTCATGTACACATCAGGGTCTACCGGACACCCTAAGGGTGTACTCATTCAGCACGGCGGGGTTGTCAATTTTCTGTGCTGGTTGAGGAATCGTTACGAACTGCACCCTGAGGAGTCGGTGTTGCAGTGGACCGCATACAGTTTCGATGCGGCTGTCTGGGAGTTGTTCTGGCCATTGTCAGTGGGGGCGAGAGCAGTAATCGCCCCAGGGCGGATCCATGTCGACCTGCGGCGCCTTATCCAGCTGATCATCGAGAACGAGATCGTAGCACTCCATTTTGTGCCTGCCATGCTACAGACGTTCCTCAGCGCTGACGAGGCAAGCGCCTGCACGAGTCTGCGATACATCATTGCGAGTGGCGAGCCGATCTCCATGAATCTGCTCGAGCGTTTCCAGGCGAGAATGGATGCGCAGCTAGTAAACTTCTATGGTGTGACCGAGGTTTCGATAGATTCGACGTCATACACGTGCCCACCCGTCCAAGAAATCGATTTCGTCCGTTCGGGTGTGCCAAATTATAACACTCAAATCTATGTTCTTGATGCCTGGATGCAGCCGCTTCCGTTCGGTGCGAGGGGGGAGATCTATATTGGCGGGGATTCCGTGACTCGGGGATATCTGCGGCGGCCAGGAAAAACGGCCGAAAACTTCGTTCCTGACCCATTCCGCGGCGATGGTTCCCGACTGTATCGAACAGGCGACTTGGCGCAGTTGCTACCCGATGGGAATCTCAAGTTCCTTGGCCGCAACGACCACCAGGTTAAAATCCGAGGCATTCGTGTCGAACTACTGGAGATCGCGGCCGAGATCGAGGCATTCGAAGGCGTGCGTGAAGCCATCGTAGTTTCTACCGGCAGCGGTGCCGAACAGGGAATTGTGGCGTATGTGACTACTGACGAAGATGGGATCAATATGGGGGAACTGCGAACGGCACTCCTCAACACGATGCCGATCTATATGGTCCCGCACTCGTTCGTCGCTCTCGATGAGTTTCCCATCAACAGCAACGGGAAGGTTGACCGGTCAAAACTGCCGTCACCGAAGTCTAGACACAGCATGTCAGGACGCTTGCCTGTGGGTACCACTGAGGAAGCAATTGCGTCGATTTGGAGAAGGCACTTGGGTGTTCAACAGGTTGCGGCAGATGCAGATTTTTTCAGTGTCGGCGGGAATTCTCTGTTGGCTGCCTTGGTGATCGCTGACATTCGCGAACATTTCAGCACCGACCTGTCGCTTCGGGAATGGCTGGATGCCTCTACGATCGAAAAGCTGGCCATGGCCATCGATCGGAAGAAGGATGGCTCTATTGTCCAGGCTGCGATGAACGAAGTTCTGGACGAGTTCGGGATGTGACAGATGGATTCTGCCACCGCTGCGGTTTTTGCCAAGTTGTCAAGACTAGGTGACAATGAACGTCGGGTAGTCCTGGATCGCTTGGAGGAACAAGGGTTTTGGACATTATTGGAGCACTCACCGGAGCGGCTTGACATGCCATCTCGGCTACTAACGTCGAAGCAGCGACAATTATGGATGCTTGATGCCGACGAGCATAATAATGGCTTTTATCACTGTTCGGCGATGTGGTTGGTATCAGCCGGAGCCACGGCCTGTGAGATGGCACTGTGTGACGTTATGAACAGTTCAGAGGTGTTCCACCGACGGATCGAAGGGCACTCGGAGTTGCCAGTGTTTGTCGATGTAGACCCCCCGGCCGTGCAGCAGGTTGCCCCCCCACGACACATCGTGGACCCATTGCCCTGGTGCATCGCAGACGCTGCGCGGCGCCACGATTTGCCTGTCTTGACTGCCGGGGCAGTGGCTGATGTCGTTGTTTACAAGTTAGATTCGCGGCGTTCTGCAATTAGTCTGGTAGGACATGACGCCTATTTTGATCACCAAGGGCTCTGTACGGTGTTAGCCCCCGCCGTCGGACGTCGCTTGGTCGGAGGGCCGGTTCAGGAAGGGATTCGTATCAGCGACTTCGCTCATTGGCAGGATGCCAATCTGAAGATAGGTCCGTTGGGACGGCGGGTCGAGCGTCGACGTGGGGAGATCGCTGCGATGCCGCCAGCACCTCTCGAAGTCACTGGAGATAGGACTGGTGTCCGTCACCCGGTGTGGACAGCCACGCCTGAGCAGCAACAGCATATCAGGGATCGAGCGGCTAATGCCGGAGTGTCGTCTGCAGCGCTTCTGCTTGCCATATGGCAGTTCACTCTCTCAGAGTGGAATCCCGCCTTTGCGGCTGTTCCGATTGGGAGTTGCACCACGGCACGCGTGCGACCCGAGCTGCGTGACACGCTAGGGAACCTTGCCAACACGTGTGTTGTCGTGCCTCCGGAAGCGACAGACGAGCTGCAGATGCAACCGCTCGACGAAAGGCGCTTGAGGTTCTTCCATCGTGCCCTGCAGGCGACGATATCCGATGTCGACCTGCCCTTCGAGATGGTGTTCCCTGCACGTCACGGACACGTGGAGGACGAACAGATCGGTGTTCGCTATACTTTCGTGGAATACGATGAGCCAACAGGACTGCTCAAAGAGGTCGATGTACCGGTTCGGACTGCCAAGTCCGCACTCGGCTGTGAAGTTAGATGGTCACACGCAGGGCTGGAGATTTGGCTAGATACCCGCCCGTCAGCCATTCGTGGGCGTGACGCTGCACGCCTGGCAGAGATGATGGCTGGTCGACTCGAAGAGATCTGAGGCGTTTCTGGGCGGGAGTGCATCGATCGTGGGGCAATTATACTATCTTTCACGGACCGTGAAATGCTGCGCCGTTGGTAGTTCTCGTGCCGTTATCTCGTCGGTCGCTTGTCGGATGCGCTCTGCCCAGTCGTCTTGGTGCTCGGAGAACAGCAGTCCGAGCATCGAACCAGTATGCGCTCCAACAACTCCCAGTGCCCCTGTTGTGGCACCGATTCGCTCCATAGTGGTGAAGGTCCGCTTTGGCAGAACATCTTGATTGATACGGATGCTCTCAGTGGCGAGTTTTGCGCTTTCTTTTATGTCTGATCGTTCCAGGGCGCGATGCATTTTTGACGCCAGATCTGCGAACGCTGATGCCAGATCCGCATCCTCTGAGTGCTCTAAGTGGAATCTTTTGGTGTCCACGATGTCACCCTCGTCGATGCCTACAATGCGATAGCGCAAATCGGTGGAATAGCGGTTCACTACCTGGTGGCTTCGCTGAAAACACAAAGCGATGGAACTGTTTAGGACGTAATCACCCCATTCGAACTCTTTGGCGACCAGACAGCTGAGAGCGTTTGCCACTGGCTCGGGAACATCCTCGTAGGCGGCCCCGATGAGCGCTGTGGTTGTGGCAAGGATATCGGCTGTGGAACTGGCACACCCTTTACCGATCGGAATGTTGCTGTCGATGGATACGGAAAAACGCTCGCTTATATCCAACAAGCACGCAAGTTTGTGTGCCGCTCTCATGGCACGGTCGCGCTCACGGCGAGTCTGTTCACACTGCTGCGGTTGTCCCAGCCGGATGACGGAGGTAGACTTCAGTTCTTCCACTGGGAGGGTGAAGAGGAAGTGTCGGTAGCTTCCGTCACCCTCGGCCAAGTACCCCTGCATAAACTCTCCGAAGGTGCCGTGAACCGTAGCGGCAGCCGAACTGGTCTGCTTTTTCTGCAGTGCAGATACTGGCTGCTGGGCGCTAGCGTATCTGTTTGGCCCGAAAGTTTCGCGCAACGGCGAACCATCCCACTCTACGCCAGTGGACCGTTGTTCCAGGCATGTTTCAGTGTGTCTAAGTCGAGTCGCCATTCACGTCAACCCTTCGCATTCCTATCCAGGATGTGAACACTGTGGCACTGACATGCGATGGTCTACCTCTTTCCTGTGCAATTTATGTTACAGATGCCAGGTGCGTGAAAGGTCTGAGGAGGATTCGGGGAGTCGCTGCGATGATCTAGTCATGAGTGAACACAAGGAACAGTGGTCTACCCCTGATTCGATTCGAGATGCCCACGAGCGGCTGTTAGCCCGCGCGACAGGGTGGCAGCCGCCGGCTGCGTACGGAATTGCCTACCTACCGGAAGGGGCGGGGGGGGCCAAACGAGCCGTTCCCGGTAGTGAACGTAGGAAGCCATTCGATCCCTGCTACGGTCCTTGGGCTCGTCACCGGACATCGGTCGGGATCGGCGACGTACATTCTGGACCGTGCCTCTCTCTATCGCGCGATTAAGGAGCTGGAACCCGCGGAGGCCGCGGTGATGTACCCGCACCCCAACCTATACGCCTGGAGAGACGTCGCAGCCCGTATGGGAACAGGGCGGCAGGACGCAGTGGTGGCGGTCTTCGTGGGAGACTTGGAAGATACCCCCTCAAGCGCCTACGACAAGGCCTTCAGAGAACAGATCGCCGCCGGTGATCGTGCGGCTCCCTACGAAAACCGCTAAGGGGACGGCTTTGCGGATGAGAGACTATCAGTGTTGGCAGGGGATGACGCGAACTGAGCTTGACCTTGAGTATTCGCCGAGCAGTATTGCACCAGATGCGCCGGCGATGCGACAGCAGTACGCGTTGCGTTCGTTATACGCGAGGTGGAGATTGTGCCCGCTTGTGGATCTCAGGTATGGGGAACACCCGTGCGAAGCGCTCGACATGTTTCCCGGTCAGGGCAAGTCGCCCCTCGTTGCCTTTGTTCACGGGGGACACTGGCAAGAGTCGGGCAAAGGTGAAGGGGCGTTCCTGGCAAACTACATGGTTAGCTCTGGCTGTGCCTTCGCCGCTATCGGCTATGGTCTCGCGCCGGCAAGGACACTGCCACAGATGGTCTCCTCTGTCGCACGAGCTATCGATTGGCTCGCCGAGAATGCTCGCGCTTATGGGGCCGACCCTCAGCGTCTTATCATGGTGGGAAGTTCCGCAGGTGCCCACCTGATTTCCGCGGCGCTCTGCGTCACCACGTATCGCGCACGTACGCGGCCACATGGTGCTGTGCTCCTGAGTGGCGTCTATGATCTGGCTCCCTTACGTGTCTGCTATGTCAATGATCGAGTGGGGATGGATGCACAGATGGTCGAACTGTTCAGTCCGATCCGCCATCTTCCAATCATGGTAGACAACGTGCTGATCGCTCGTGGCGAACAAGAGACGAGTGAGTATGGGCGTCAGCATCGTGATTTCGTGACGGCAGTTCGCGACTGTACAGCAGACGTCACGAGTTTGATCGTGCCAAACCGAGATCATTTCTCGGTGGTATTCGATTTAGCCAACCCTAGATCGGATCTCGGCCGTGAATTTCTTCGCGTCGTCGAGGGTGGGAACTCGGGAGGGGGCATGGGTGGTGTTTCAAGTGGCGGTGGGTAGTTTCCGTGGCTGGTTGTGGGTTGTAGAGTGTGTTGTTGCGGATCATGGCGTGCAGGGGCAGGATGCGGCGGTGGGCCAGGCCGTCTGGGGTGTGTGGTGTGTTTCGGGCTGGGGAGTTTTTCTTTCCTTGAGTCGATAG
>ERZ773196.917-NODE-917-length-17574-cov-5.452480_pt1 | contig 17574 bp, 10 predicted proteins | sample MGYA00581009_ERZ773196 | MGnify/ENA primary metagenome ERZ773196 (study PRJEB29015, sample SAMEA2738162) | human oral metagenome | biome: human oral; feature: human-associated habitat; material: saliva | place: China | collected 2243 ... | reverse complement strand
GAGTTCCGTCGTCGCCTTGCCGAGGCCGGTGGTGGAGGCGCGTGGGAAGCGCGCAGTTTTGGGTCGGCGATCAATAAGGAAACTGACCAATCCTCAGGCCACGAGCAACCAGCGTGGGAGCTTGTTGGACAAGATGTTGCTGGTCCTTATGTTCCTGTTCCTGAGGTTGAGAGGATCGGGCGCGAGGTCTTGTCTGAAACCTACTCTGATTATGAGTTGGGGTCGGACAAAGGCGGTGTGCGTCAGCTGTCGTGGAGTGACCCGGTCAATGGTGGCTTCTTGTATGTGACCGTTCATGAGGGGAAAGCGACCTTGATGCGCTATCAGACGGGTTTGCGTCCCTCGGATGGGACGACGGAGAACCCGCGTGATTTCATCACGGGGCGTGTCGATATCGACATCCCGGAAGAGTGATCAAAATCCTTGGCAATGTTGAACCATCTGTTCAGCAATGCTAGTGTGATCGGTGCAACAAATGTGTTGTGCTGGTAAAGAGAATCCAGTCGATACATAAATGAATTCAATATTTTCAGTCAAGGCTGACTGGTTTTTTACTAGTGCTGTTTCTTATGGGAGGTTGCGCGATGTCTGCTATTAATTGCGTTTCAGCGGAGTATGACTCCGCATCACAAGATCTCAGTAATGTGGCGTCTGAGCTTCAGGGCGCACAGATTAATGATTTTTCTGAGGCTGTCGAGACTGCAATGCGAGGATCGCGGGCAATTAAGGGTGCCTCCACGACTGAGGACTGTTTTAGATCTCTTCTTGTCGCCCACTCGAAGGCACTCTACGAACTTGCCAGCGCGGCGAAGGCGGCGGGAGTGAACTTGCAACTCACCGAGCAGCAGAACGCCCAGGCTGTAGGGAATAGTCGAAGCGTCGTTGTCAGTGGTAGCTCGAGTCATCGAACCGCCCAAGTTCTTGCAGTCGCCTGAGGTTTGGGAAGAAGAAACGAAATGCCTACGTGGTCAGATATTCAACTGTGGAATTCTGAAGCGCTATCGAGCTATGCCGAAACGCTGAATTCGAGGAAACAAACAATCGATCAGCAAGTTGCGACGCTTGAGAATCGCCAAAATAGCTTTCAAGGTGAGGGGCAAACTGCAGATGCACTGCGCTCGGCAATGGGGACTGCTCATGCAGCGTTGCGTGGAATCTCAGAGCAGATGGAAGGGGTAAGGAGCGCGATCACCAAGGCTGCCAGTAGTGTTCAGGGGGTTGAAAAACTCGTGAGCGCAGCGCTTTCCGCTGCATCGGCGCGTCACTGCTACATAACCGATACCGGAACGGTTGTCGCCCATCTCCCGCATCAGGCTGGTCTTTCAGACAAGTCGTCTGAAGTCGTTCCTTTAGTTCGGCAGGCGCTTGCAGAAGCAGAGAAGGTTGATGATGCATTCTACGCACTTTTAACAACGACGGGGTTGAACGTCTCTTCAGCGAAGTATTCGAACAAGGGTGTCCATGCTCTGTCCGCAGTTGAGCAAGAGGCTTTCAAGAACATGTCGACGGAAGAGCGGGCGAAGTATTGGTCGCAACAGTCTCCAGAACAAAAGAGATATCTTTGCGACACCTACCCCGAGCTCATCGGTAATGCGGATGGGGTTGAGGCGTGGGCGCGAGATCGCGCGAATCGGCTCCGCCTACCAAAGCTCAAGCAAGCAGCGCAGAATGATCTCGACAGAGTAAATAAAGAATTATACGCGAGCCGCGCAAATGCCATTAGAAGAAGAGCACTTGAAGCGCGAAAGAAAGAACTTGAGGCGCAAGTGGCCTCATACAAGGCGATTGAAAGTCAGCTGAATGAGAAGGGTCGAATTCGTCTCGAAGACTACCAACATGGCGCGAAAGGAGAACCCTTCTCGTTGCTCACGCTTCAAGTAGAGGACGAGCGCGTACTGGCCGCAGTCGCTCGCGGTGATGTCGACCATGCGAAGAATGTTGCCACTATTGTTCCGGGTATCTCGACAACAGTAAATGAGAAACTTGGTGGCGAAATCGACCGTGCCGGGGTTATTCGTGATGCCGCGGTCGCCGAGGGTAAACTTCAGACCAAGGATGTAGCGGTTGTTTCTTGGCTTGGATATAAGGCGCCGGGAGGTTTCGACCCGCTGCACCATCCTTTGGACAGTCTCAATAATCTTCCAGACATTGCAACGTCAGATTTAGCAGAAAAGGGTGCCGTTAAACTCGCTGGATTTGAAACTGGATTAGCTGCCTCTCGCAAGTACGGTGCCGGCGCAGCAAACATAACTCTGATCGGGCACTCCTACGGTTCGGTTGTTTCAGGCATGGCCACAACGATGACTCAAGATGGGGACGTTAATAATGTGATTTTGTGTGGTTCACCTGGAATGGGGACGTATGATCCCTCAGATATTCACGTTCCTAAAGGACGTCGATTTGTTTCAGGTATCCCAACAGGTGATTTTATTCAGGGACTCGGAAGCATTAGAGCGGGTGTGGGCGAATTAGGCAAAGATCCGCTGGATGATGATTCCTCTTACACTCACATTTCGGGCGATGCAACCCGCTGTAAGGACTATAATCCAGAGGCTGGGCCCAGCTTGATTGCTCCAGATACGACCAATCACAGCAATTATATTTGCAGAGGCACTGAAATTAGTCGCGACATGGGTCGCATTGTTGCGGGTCAAGATCCGAGGCGTTATTACTACGACTACCCGCTGACAAATCCAACGCGTCCGATTGCCTAGTAAGAATGAGTCATACGGAATGGCAAGCGGCCCCGCGCGGGGCAAAAACCCGAAGCCGTAAGGCCGTTATCGACTAACCGACAGCCTGCGCTCACCCAGCAAGAGCACGGTCCCAACCGGGACCTTGACGCGCTGCCCACGGGGCAGCGGCTGGGTTGAGCCATCGGGCGCCTGCAGCCGCGTGCCATTCGCCGAGAATGTGTCCTCGATCCACAGGGCCTCACCGTCGGCGGGAGCAACGCGCAGGTGCGTGCGCGAAAGCGAACGCGTCGAGTCCGCAATCGCAATCGCCTGCGCGTCCGCAGGAGTCTGCTCGGGAGCACGCCCCAGAACAATCTGAGCATTCACCTCAATGCGCTGCCCATCATCAACAATGATCGCCAGCGTCGGCGCCGAGGCGAAAGACGGCCTCGGCCCGGCCTGCTGCGGCGCGCTTGCCTGCGGGGTTGGCGCTTGGGGAACCTTCGGCATTGCCGAGGCCCCGCCATGACGTGCGGGAACAGCGGGCCTTGCCGGTGGAACCGGTTGCTGAACGGGCGCCGAAACAGCAGGAGCAGTCATCGAAACAGGAGCACCCGTAGGCGCAGGAGCGGCAATCGGCGCTTCCGCCGGCGCCCCGGTAGGAGCGGGAGCCGACATCACCACCGGATCGGGCGCAGCCACAGGCGCCGAAGGCGGAGCAACCTGGACGGGTGCAGTCGTAGGCGGAGCCATCGGAGCGGGCGAAGACGCAGCAACTGAGCCAGGCAGGGCCTCGGGAGAAGCAGAAGGACCAGCCCACTGATGAGCAGGGGAGGGCGCAGCAACTGAGCCAGGCGCGGCCTCGCTTGCCGATGTCTGACGCGAGGCGAAAACAGCCTCAGACGCACCCGAGCGGCTCGCGCGAATATCAAGGTTCCCCATGCCGCACACGCGATCAACCCAGGTCTGGCCATCTCGAGCAATAGCCCAGGTCACTACCGGTCCAACGACCGTTGCGTGCAAGAGCAACATGATGAAGCTATGCGCACTCTGCCTGCCCAAGCCCGGCGCGCGGTCAAACTCCATCCCGCGCTCGGTAGCCGTGGGCTGAGTGGAAACAGCAGCGATCTGCATCGCAAAAGCACCGGGAGTTCGCCCCGAACGCGCACGAATAAAAGTCGCAATAATCCACAGCTCGCAGGCAACAATCACAACAACGGGCAACGAGGGATATACCCACCAAGCCAGGGCCGTGAGCGACGCAAAACACACCATATCGATCAGGTAAGCAGCCGCCAGCGCGCCACCGCTCGCAGGTGCCGAGTAGCTGCGGGGCGCCGCAGCGGGCGCGGCAAAAGCCCCTGGCTGTCCCGGGAATCCCATGGAAGCACCGAAATCAGGCTGGCCAGGATAGCTCGGCTGTCCGGCAAAACTCATCTCGTCCACGCCCCGTGCCTGGGAAGCAGGAACCTGAACCGGAGTAATACGAAGCTCGCTCATGATGCCACCTGTCGAATGAGGTCAAAGAGGTCCGCAGCGAAGAAAGAGGCCGGGAAAATAACGGTCAATGAAAGCGCCTGGAAAATGTCGGCAAAACGCCCAATCAAAGGCGCGTGGTCCTGCTCGGCGCGCATGCGAGTCCACATCAGCGACACGCAGCCCAGCACGACCAAAGCGGCCGCGGCATAAGCATTGCCAACCAGGCCTCGGGACGCGGGAGAAATCAACAGCGTCGCAAGCAAAATCAGCGCACCCACGCGAGGAACCACGCGCGAGGACGCCCAGCGACGCTCGCGGGGAACCACAACCAAGGCGATCACCGAAGCGCAGACCAACACGAGGCACGCGATCTGCCGCGTCGAATGAATTCCAACCATCGAGTAAATGACTGGCGCGCCAATAAAGATCAAGCCCAAGCCCACGTACTGTACCAGGCGCGTGCGCGAGGTCGCGTCGGTGACCGTGCGGTTCACGCGTCGACCCGTGATACGCGAGGGGGAGGGGACCTCGGGGGAGCGGACAGTCGGCGCCGAAGTCGTTACCAGCGGCATGTCGAGCAGCTGCGTTGCGGGAATCCGCACCGACAGGCTCGGTGACGCGGTAATCGCGCAAACGGCGAAAGCAATAGCAAAGGGAGCAACGCGATGAAGAGGCGCATCAAGGAAAGTCAAAACCGTCGCGCAACCCGTCAGAAGCCCCCAGCTCACTGCGTGTGCACTGCTCAGGGGCGTACTGCGCCACAGCCACAGGCCAAGCGCCACGCCGGTCGCTCCCCACAGGGGGAAGAGAAGCGCGGCAACCTGCGACATCGTCATGATCTGCGAGGCCTCGGCGTAGATTCGCGCGTTGCCCAACGCTGGCAGCAGCCCAAGGAAAGAAATCCCCGCGCTGAGCGTCCACGCACACAGCAGTCCCGCGTTGGTGTGGACTCGGCGCTGGTAGAGCATGACCAGGCACAGCACCAAGGACAAAGCCCCGACCGTGAGCGTTGCCCACCAGGGAAGGGACAACTTCGTCGCAAAACGGGGAGCAATAAGCGCACAGAAGATCAGGAGCGCATCCATTGCGCACGCAAGAAGACCGCAGATGGTTAAAACCAGGGACGGGCGGAACCAGGGGTCGGAGGTTCTTTCGATCGCGCGCTGTTCTTGAATCTGGCGCTCGCGGCCGGAAGTGATGGAAATAAGGACGCCTTGGGGGAGGTCTGTTCCCAGCACGGCTCCCATATTTAAAGCGCGACCATCGGCTCCGGTGATCTGAAGACTCGGATCAGTTGAATCGATATCGAGCATGGACAGAAGACCAGTAACTGTTGTCCCCAAAGGAACAATGAGATCTTGAGTACCCGAAGCATCGGTGACAGTGACTGCCGCCTGTTTGAGAGCCACGCCCCCTCCTTCACTTCGGTATTACCCGGATTTGGTCGTCAATTCTGTTCAAAAGTCATCATTCAGACTACCCGACGAAACAAGCACCATGCCACGGGCAGCCCAGCTACAAGCTAGGATACATACAGATATGAACAAAAACGGGAGATTGAACTCCAGGAGACTGTATGGCCGTCAATGAAACGGAAGCCCCCGAGCTCCCCAGCGGTGAAATCGCTGTCGAAAAACCGCCCAGCCAAGTTGAGGCTGGGGGAATGGGCTCGATCTTCGCGACCGTCATCCCCATGATGGGCTCGATGGGTGTCATGGTGATCATGGCGCTCACACAAGGGCAGAACACGCGCATGCTCTTAATGGCCGGCGGCATGGTCTTCATGATGCTGTCCATGGTCGGTTTCAACATTTACCGCCAGGTCTCCCAGTACCGGAACAAACTCAACTCCCAGCGCCGCGAATACCTCTCGTACCTCTCCGAGACTCGCACCAGCGTGCGCAACATCGCCGCGAAACAGCGAATCTTCATGCAGTGGTACCTTCCCGAGCCCGATGCCCTGGTGCTCCTCGCCGAAGAAGGATCGCGCCTGTGGGAACGCGAAGTCGGAGACGAGACGGCAGTTTCGACTCGCGTGGGCACATCCGATCAGGAACTCGCAATGCGCCTCGTCGAACCCGACATCCCGCAGATGGCCAACCCCGACGTCGTGTGTCACTCGGCCATGCGCCGCTTCCTCGACGTTCACCACACGGTCGAAAACCTCCCCTTTAGCTTGGATCTTGGCCAGTTCTCCCACGTTGAGGTTGCCGGTGACGCGGAGCTTGCTCGCGGGGAAATCCGCGCACTCTTGTGTCACTTGGCGGTCATGACGCCGGACGCGGCCTTGAAGATCGCGGTGCTCACCAGCCCTGAGAATCTCTCCCAGTGGGAGTGGATGAAGTGGCTTCCCCACATCCGCTCTGCCGAAGTGACCGACGCCCTGGGTGGCGCGCGCATGGTGTGCACGAGCTACGCCGAACTTGAGCAGCTCCTGGGCGAGGAAATGACGACCCGAGGCCACTTCCAGCCTCGAAACGATGCCAGCCCCTGGCCGCACCTCATCGTCGTCACCGACGGCCTAGAACTTCCCCCGGACTCCCACCTGGGCTCCATCGAGGGCTGCGCGGGTGTGACGATCATCAAGGTCCTCACCTCGTGGGGAATGTTCGCTTCCCCCACGGGCGTGCGCCTGCTCCTTCACCCGAGCTCGGACGAGCGCACCCCTATGGAGATCCTGCTCCTGGAAGCCAAGCCTGTGCTTGCCAACGCGGACTTCATGGGAATTCCGCAGGCCGAGGCCGTGGCCCGCCGCCTGACTCGCTTCCTGACCGCTGGCGGCAGGGATGCGGCAACCCCCGTCGGTAAGCCCGACCCCAAGCGTTCCCAAGACCTCATGGAATTGCTCAATATCGGAGATATTCGTGATTTCGATGCCGATCACCAGTGGAAGCGTAGGGTTGGTCGTGACCGCTTGCGCGTACCTTTCGCGGTGACCCCCGAGGGCATCCCGGTTGTCTTGGACATCAAGGAAGCTGCCCAGCAGGGTATGGGTCCCCACGGCCTGCTGATCGGTGCGACCGGTTCAGGTAAGTCCGAAGTGTTGCGTACCTTGGTCTTGGCCCTGGCGCTCACTCACTCTCCCGAACAGCTCAACTTCGTTCTGGTCGACTTCAAGGGTGGCGCGACCTTCGCGGGCATGTCTGATTTGCCCCACGTATCGGCCATGATTTCGAACTTGGAATCGGAACTGTCCCTGGTTGATCGTATGGAGGACGCTCTCCACGGTGAAATGGTTCGCCGCCAGGAGATCCTGCGCGACGCGGGTAACTACGCCAATGTCACCGATTACGAAGAGGACCGTTTGGCCGGGAAACACAACTATCCCGTGCTTCCTGCGCTCTTCATCATCCTCGACGAGTTCTCTGAACTCTTGACCGCGAAGCCCGACTTCGGTGAACTCTTCGTTGCCATTGGTCGTCTGGGCCGATCCTTGTCGATTCACATTCTGCTGTCCTCACAGCGCCTGGAGTCCGGCAAGCTCAAGGGCTTGGATTCGCACCTGTCCTACCGCATTGGTCTGAAGACCTTCTCCGCCTCTGAATCTCGAGAAGTCCTGGGCGTAACGGACGCCTACGACCTTCCTCCCTACCCGGGTTCGGGCTTCCTCCAGCCGGGCACGGATCAGCTGATCCGTTTCCGCGCCTCCTACGTCGCAGCCCCGCCGCCGCCTCGTAGTGTTCTACCCAGCGCACAGGCCGAAACCGCGCGTATCCGCCTGCTGCCTTTCTCGCTGGGAGAGGTGCTGGATGAGACTCCCGAGGATGACGTTCCCGAGGGTGGCCTCGTGGCCCCCGGCGACGAGCGCTGGGAGGGCATGACGGAAATCGACATCGCGGTGGCGCGCATGAAGGGCAAGGGAATGCCCGCCCACCAGGTGTGGCTCCCGCCCCTGGATGTCCCCGAGACCATGGATTCGCTCATGCCGGACCTGGCCGTGGATCCCGAGCTCGGCCTCATTTCGCACGAATGGCGCGCGAAGGGACCGCTGCACATTCCGCTCGGTATTGTCGACCTTCCCCACGAACAGCGCCGCGAGACCTTGGAATACGACTTCTCCGGAGCCGGCGGTCACATGTCGATCCTCGGTGGTCCGCTTTCAGGTAAGTCCACCGCCTTGCGTTCTGTGGTCATGGCACTGTCCTTGACACACACGCCGAAGGAAGTTCAATTCTTCGTCATCGATTTCTCGGGTACTTTCGCGGCTTTCGAGGGCGCAGCCCACATCGCGGGCGTTGCTTCCCGAGACGACGAGGACATCTTGAACCGTATGGTCTCTGAAATTGAGGGCATCATCGAGGACCGCGCCGCCTACTTCCGCGCGAACCGCATCGACTCCATGGCGACCTATCGCCGAGGCCGTGCACAGGGACGCTTCGACGATGGCTATGGCGATATTTTCCTGATCGTCGACGGCTGGGGAACCCTGCGAAGCGACTTCCCCGATGCGGAAGACCGCATTCGCCTCATGGCTGAGCGCGCGCTCTCCTTCGGTGTCCACTTCATTGCAACCGCGCTGCGCAAGATGGACTTCCGTCTTCAGATGCAAGATATTTTCGGTTCGCGTCTTGAGCTGCGCATGGGTGATCCTTCGGATTCGGAGTTCCGCCGCGAAAAGGGAAGCAAGGTCCCCGAGGGGCGCCCGGGTCGCGGTCTGTCGATGACGGGTCACCACATGCTTGTTGCCTTGCCGCGCGCCGATGGGATCCATGATCCTCAAACGATCGGTGAAGGTGTCGAGGCGACCCTTGTTCGCATTGCTTCCGCGACCGAGCTTGGTCCGCGCCTGCGCCTGCTGCCTGAGAAGATCACAGTCTCGCAGATCGAGGCCATTCACGGTCCGCAGAAGAGGATCGTGTTGGGTCTGGAAGAACGTCGCTTGAAGCCGTGGACTTTCGACCTCGACAACGAGTCGCACATGTACGTTTTTGGCGATGCGAAGTGCGGAAAGAGTTCCTTCTTGCGCAACCTGGGCAATCAGGTCTTGGCCAAGCCGGGAAGCCGGCGCGCCATGCTGGTCGTTGTCGATGTTCGCCGCTCCCTTCTGGGTGAGTGGAGCGAACAAGACATGCCGATGTACATCTCGAACCGTGATGAGATCTTGGGCAGCATGGAGGCGGTTGCCGAGCAGCTGCGCATGCGGCTTCCCGGACCGGATGTCACTCCCGAGCAGTTGCGTCAGCGCAACTGGTGGAAGGGGTCAGAGGCGTGGGTCCTGGTCGATGACTACGACTTGATCTCTACGGGTGGTTTAAGTGGTTCGCCGCTTGCGCCGTTGATTCCCTTGCTGTCTCAGGCGCAAGACATTGGTTTCCACCTGGTGATTACTCGCCGTATGGGTGGTGCTTCGCGCGCAGCCTACGAGTCTGTTTTGCAGGCCCTGTCTGAACTGTCAGCAACGGGCATCATGATGTCGGGTAACCCCTCAGAGGGCATGGTCATTGGCCGCGAACGTCCGCGTATGCTTCCCAAGGGCCGAGGCCTGGTCGTCTCGCGCGATCAAGGAACCTTCTTGGCGCAGATGGCGTGGGATGAGTCGCGAGCCTAATAGCCAGAATTTTCTGCTGCTTTCTTAGTCTTGAAACGCGGGACTCCCAGCGAGTTTGCTGTTTCAGATGGTAGCTTGTCGCCTGGTAAGTTCGCTGACCGGGCGGGGTTTGTACGTTTCACGTGCTGGTATGGCCGGTCACAACGGAAAGCTGTGAACTGTGGCAGATAAGATCACTTTCGACCGCGCCGGGGCCGGAATTGTTGAGAAGAAACAGTGGCAGGATGCTGAGTCTTTGGGACAGATCGGCGCTTCTGCGGGACGCATCTCTTCATCTGATGTAGCCGTTGCCCTTCCTGGTCCTGGCGGCTCGGGTCCGCAGGAACTCACGTCTGCTGTGGATGCCTTCAATAAGGCAATGTCCATGGTTATTCTCGAATATTCGGATGCCGCGTCGAATTTGGGCTCGGGCGTTGCAAGCGCATCGGCGAACTTGGATGCAACTGAGAACTACAACCGTGAACGTGCAGCGAAACTTGGAGTGGAGTGGAATAAATGAGCATCGATCTTCGCCCAGGCGCAACTGCCCTTGAGTCTCCCAAGCCCGTGCCTATGGCTCCTGAGGTTGCATCCCGCTGGACTGCAATTAGCACAGCTTTAACGCAGACTCAGGCTGTTCAAAACGCCTCGATTCCCCCTGAATCGTGGACCGGTGCAGCCGCAGATGCTGCTTCTTCTGAGATTCAGGCACTGGGTGGGAAACTTTCGGATCTTGCCGGAGCTTTCCCCGGTCCCGCGAATTCACTGAAAACCTGGGAAGATCGCAATAACCAGGGTATTCAGACGATCGAGGGCCTCCAGCAGCAGTGGGATGATGCAATTACAACCTACAAGCAGAGGATGGCCGAGATTAAGGCGCAAGCTGACTCGGACAAGGAATACAATCCTGCTCCAGATCGCAAGGCAGCACGTGAGACTCTGTCTTCTGCACAAGCTCCGCTGAAGAAGTCGTATAACGACGAAATTCACCAGCTTGATGAGGCTGCAAAGACGGCTGCAACCGCAATTCAGAAAGCTTCGGATGACAAGATCTCGCCCGATGCAGTGAAGGGTGGGCGCGCCGCAGTCGGTGCTGCACTCTTCGGCTCAGATATGCCTATTTGTGATGGTGCCGCTGAGTGGGATTATGCTCGTGAAGTTGGCCCCCAGATGCTGGACGATCTTGATAAAGCCGCCAATTCGAAAGAACAGCTCACTGAAGAACAGGTGAAGAAGCTTCAGGATAAGTGGGGGAAGGACCTTCAAAATCCCTTCTGTGTTCAAGCAATGGCGGATGCTTATCGCGCGAAGCATGGCAAAGATGCGAACTTTTCCGACATGCTGAACAGGCTTGCTGTTAATACAGCCGGACCCGCGTATATCCCCAATGAATCGGAACGCGCCACAAGGGCTTCTTTTACCGAGCGTATTGGTACCGCTATGGTGCTTTCGACTGGGGGAATCAATGCTTCCGGCGCTGAAGGCTTGGGACGAAGTGAGACCTACGCGTTGATGAAGGACCGTCTGTTTGGTCAAGATGGCTCGACGAAGATCTCTCAAATTGAGACTTCAAACATCGCGGACATTAAGGCATCTTTCGACACTATCTACAACCGAGAGCCCGGGACTGGCTGGCAAATTCGGGGCTATGACATTTACTCTCAGGCGACGGGTTATGCTGCCGGGAAGAATCCTGACTTGGCCTACAGCCGTACCGTCTACGAGGGGGGAGATAACTCCCTCGCCGCAAAACTTGTTACCTATGATCACGACCATGAACGAGGTCTTGAGACAAAGCGTGTATCGGATGACGCAGTCTCGTGGCCTATCGTCAATCACACAACGAAGGATCAAGACCTGTTCAATCAGGTGAAAGATCCCCTGCAATCGCTTTACCTGCTCTCAGATACTCCTGACAGCATGCAAGGGGCGGACTTCACCACTTCGCATCCAGGGCTTGAGAAGCTTGAACAAGAGCGTCTGAAGAGCGTCCGCGGATTCCTTAATCAGTCAACCTCGTTCGAGGTCGAGGACGATTGGGATCGCAACGGCAAGGATAGCTCAGAGAAAATTCCAATGGTCCGTTACTTGACGGGCAGTCGCAATTACGGCGGTAAAGAATTCAGGGGCTTCTCTGATGGTGGCGATGCGTTTGGCACAATGATCGAGGATACAACCCGACCGCTTGATGAGGATCAGAAGTCGCTGCTTGGCGATGACTGGAAGAAAGCTTCGAATGCGCAGGCGCGGATCGTCGGCAACTACGCTGCGGGATATCAGGATGGGCTTGACCACGATGGTGCTAAGAAAGGCGCAGAGGATGCGTTTGGCGCCGAAAATTCAAAACTACGTTCCCACACCGGCGTAATCCTCGGGAACTGGGCAGAGAGTCTTGCCTCAATGGACGGGGATAGCGCAGGCGGTTCATCGCTTAAAGCAGGTGAGACCGTTGGTGAAGGTCGTATGAGTCCGACGACTGGACAGGCGCAATTCACCCTATCTCCGAAGCTCCGCGATGCGATTTATGCCAAGGGAGGGTTGTTCACTGACCTCGGTTTTGATAATCCGAAGCAGATTGCGGGCCAAGATACGGATAACCCCTTCGATGATAAGTTCGAAGGTGGTCGTCCCCCTGCACTCAGTGCCGTTCAGGCCGGAGCCTATGCGGGCTATAAGCATGATCTCGCTCAAGCCATGGCCGGGGACTATCACGTTGATACGAGTGATACGACGCCTGGTTCGACGTGGAGTCAGAATGTTACTGATCGTGTGAATAAGTGGGGCGGGCTCTTTGAGCATCTTGATGCAGCAACAGCGGATGTTAAGGGTCTTAATTATGATCGGATTGCTGAACGCAATCAGTTGATCCGGCAGGGGATTGATGCGGTGTCGTCGGCGGTTCCGTATGACGCGCTTCCCGGTGGCAAGATCGTTGAGTCATTGGCTTCAGCGGCAGTTGATGGCGCGAAGAATAAGGTCCTTGATGAGTTTCTTCCGACGGACTTTAAATCTGAGAAGCTCAATGATGCTGTCAATAGTCATTACGCAGCGAATGAGCAGGTCGCAGATACCCTTGCTGAAACTTATGCTTCGGGCGATCAATGGGCGAATTCTGAAGATAAGTCGAAGCAAGAACTTGTTTCGCAGTTCCTGAAGGAAGAGGCTGTCCATAGCGACGGTGTTAAAGCGCAAAGTGATGGGGATTTGCCGTCCTACAATTCGATGTCGGAAACGCAGCAAGTGCGCTTCCGGGCGTTCTTGAAGGAGCATACCTACTTGAAGGCGCCGCTCGAGGCTGCTGATAAGACAACCTGGGATTCTTTCACGAAGCTGAGGTTGACACAGCAAGACTAAAGAAGCTGGTGACAAGTACGTAGTCAGCTGCTTTGTCAGCGTTGAGGAAACTAAACGCGTATCAGACGGTGTGTGCTTGAGTTTTCCGGTGTTTTGAAGAAGAGGTCGTTGAACTGGTAATTTAATGATCGACCTATTCGCACGCCAAATGGGAATACGAAGGTATTGCTCAGGCAAGTGGTGTTACCACATTGGAAAGAGAAGAGTACTTCCAATGACCGGAGCTGAAAAATCGACCGCCGGCCAGATTAATTTCGACAGTGCCGGAGTCGGCGTTGTTGCGAATGACCAGTGGACTGACGCTGACACTCTTGCGGGGATCGGTGCCTCGGCTAAACGTATTTCAACGAGCTCTGTTGCTTTTGCTCTTCCCGGTCCTGGGGGTGAAGGCCCGAGTGAATTGCTCCAGGCGGCGAAAAATTTTACTGACGCAATGTCGATGGTCGTCTTAGAGTATTCGGATGCTTTTGCGACCTTGGGTTCCGGAGTTGATAGCGCTCGCAAGAACTTTGACAGCACTGAGCAGTACAACCGTGAGCGTGCAGCTCGCCTGGGAGTTGAGTGGAACAAATGAGTGACGTTGATTTTCGTTCTGGTAGTTCGGCTCTAGAGGCTCCGAAGGCTGTTTCTTCAGCTTCTGAAGTCGCTTCGCATTGGAGGGCAACGGGTTCGGCGTTGGCCAACAATGTTCAAGCTGTTCAGAATGCCTCGATTCCCACTGAACAGTGGTCGGGCCAAACAGCTCAGGCCGTTGTTACCGAGATCCAGACAATGGGCACGAAAGTCTCATCCTTGTCAGGGAAATTCCCTGAGCCAGCGGGTGTACTGGAAACGTGGAGGGGCGAGGTTGATACTGCTATTTCTGAGGTCAAGACACTTCAGGAAGAGTGGGATTCTGAGCTGAGCAACTATTGCGACAGGGTCGCGCAAATTGAAGCTGATGCTGCAAGCGACCCAGATTATGATCGTGAAGCTGCTTTGGCAAGAGCTCGCCAGGAGATCATCAGCAAGCAGAGTGATCTTAAAAGTTCGTATGACAAGAAGATTACGGCGCTCAGCACAGCTGCAAGTGAAGCGGCAAAGGCAATCAATGGAATCGCGGATAGCGTAGTCCCTCGCGACGCCGTAAAGGCTGGACGCAACGCCGTTGGAGCGGCGATCTTCGGATCGGATACTCCCATTGTTGATAGTGCAGCTGAGTGGCAATACGCCCAAGAGCTTGCTCCGAAGATTGCGGATGCTTTGAAAAAGGAGCCGATGACAGCTGCGGATGTCCGCTTGTTTAACGAAAAGTACGGCGAACATCTTTCGAATCCCTATGTTGCTGCTGCTGTTGCGGAGCATGTGAGCATTGACGATATCAATAAGGCGTCAATTGCCGCTTATGCGACTGGATTTGATAACAACGGTCTGATAACTAATAGCTCCTTTGAAGACTTCAACAAGAATCTTGGAGCCTTGATGGTAATGTCGATGGGAGGAAGCAACCTATCGAAAACGATGCTTGATGCCCAAGCATCTTTCGATCTTATGTCCGAGCACCTGATTGGTAAAGATGGTGCAACAGTCTCCCAGATTTTTGATACGAAACTTGATGAATTAAAAGAGAGCGGCCGGACGACATACACCCATCCCGGCACTGATCTTCGCCCCGAAAAGAAACTGTTTGGCTACGATATTTTCGCTCAGCTTGCGGGGCACGCTGCCAGTGAGAATCCCTCTCTTACACTGAGTGCAAACTTCTACGACAAGCCCTCAATTGGTTCATCAGTTTTTACCGACATAGTTAAATTTGACCATGATGCGCAGGGCTACTCCACCAGGTTAGGAATGGGGGTGATCCCCGAGGCCTACCAGTTGTGTGGATGTGATCCCACCCTTCCGGCTGACAAAGCGCTGCAACGCTTTGATCCGGTGCAAGCGGTACTTGAACTGTCTGATACTCCGGATGGTTTGGAAAAGGCGAACGTGCCAATCCTTCATCAAGTCGAAGAGAACCGTCTTGGTGTGTTGAGGCGCGTTCTGGATTCGAATATTGACTTTGACCCGGTTGAGAGCGTGGAGAAAGTCGGTAAACCCTATGACAAAGACGCCGAGCCGATGTCGATGGTTCGCTACCTTGTTGCTTGGCGAGGAGGCGCACAATTTGGTGACAGGTCTTTCTATGATCAAGGTGAAGCCTTAGGTGATGTTCTTGCTGACGCGTCAAGGCCTGGTGCAGAAATTCTCCTCCCTGACCCTCTTGATTACGAAGGTGGAAAGGACTCTGACTCGTACAAAGAGGCTCTAGAGCAGCACAACATTTGGAAAGAGGACGCACATCATCGAGCGTCGATTGCGGCGAATGCAATGGCCGCATATCAGGAGGGGCTGGACCGGGATAATAGCGTCTGGGGCATGGGCGATAAGATTAAGGGCGAAGATGTTTTTGGTCGCAATAGTGCCCATTTAAGATCTTGGATGGGTTCAATTATTTCGCCGTATGTCAGTGATCTTGCCGCAGCTATGAATAACAATAGTGAACCCGGCATGAGTGTAGGAACGGGCGAAGGTGCGCATGGTGCCGTCAATGCAACCTTTACTCGCGATATGGTTGAGCGCTTCTCAGGCAAAGGTGGTTTGTTTGAGGACCTGGCTTTTGACCAGCCCAAGGTCATAGATCCAGGCGACCCAAATAACCCCTTGGATGATCAGTATGAGAGTGGTCGACTACCTGCTTTGAAAGCTGTTCAGATTTCGGCGTTTACGAACTATATGGATGAAGCTGCGAATGTTCTTCATGACCCTAACTACGGTTCGCGTTCGGGTATGGTCAATCGCGTAACTGACAAGTGGACCGAACTTATTCAAGAGACTTTTGATGCGGATGCTGACAGGGATTCCGCAGTTGCAAGGGATCTGGATAAAACAAATAAGGATACGCGAAAGATTGTAGACTTCATTGTTGAAAAGGTAGCGAAATATGCAGGAAAACAGCTGCCCGGCGACGAAGATTTAACAAAGGCGATTATCAAATCTGCTGCTGGAAAAGCTGAAGACGTCGTTTGGCCGACTGATCATGAAACGAAGGTATGGGCCTCTGAACGTGACGACGCGAATAAGTCGGCTCATGAGCTTATGCAACGTGGGCTCACCCGTGTCTTGTATGAGTCTCCATATTGGACTGAACGCGTAGGTACTGTTGATGTGTCGCCGGGGAGTGAATCACTGGCAAGAAAAGGACTACCGTTCGTCAACGAGGATGGCACTTTAGAACCTTATGATTCGTTAACTAAAGAACAGCGAGCCGCGGTTAACCGCTATTTCATGGGAACCGAAAGTGATTTCCATGATGTGCTGCAGCATCAGTTCGAAACTCAACAAGACGCAAACCAACACGGACAGGTCCCTCAGCCGTCATCGAAGTAAGGCTAGTGGATTTAACTCGTAGCTGTTTGCCTGTAAGCGACAGCCTTCAATTTAGGTTTCCTTAAGGTTGAAATGTTATCCTTCAGTAGTAACGTACGACCGATGGTGATCCGCGCTTCGCGTGTTCGAGCATTGAGAGGTTCAAATGACGAATATTAGCTTCGACCGTGAGGCTGTTGGAATTGTCGAGAAAGCGCAATGGACTGACGCTGAGGACTTGGCGCAAGTTGGAGCCTCTTTGGACAATTTACTTCTCAAGTGTTATTCCTTCCCGGAACCAGCGAAAGAAGGGACGGATAAACTCGACGAAGCTATTTCTCATTTTAAGACGTATATGAGTTGGGCTGTTTTAGAGTATTCCGATGCCTGTGCTGCGCTCGGGTCAGGTACTGCGGAATATACACAGGATGCAGATAGCACTGAAACATATAACCGCGACAAGGCTCGTGCCGCAGCTAGCCGTCTTGGCGTTGAAGGAGAACTGTGATGGCGGGAAAGGCAATACATTCGACGGTTGATTTGCGAAGTGGTGCGGATGCTCTGAAGCAGCTTCCTGATGCTACGGGAGATGCTACTGCGCTTAGCGGTAAATTCAAGACTGATGGGACAGCTATTTCAAACACGCAGGTGGCGACGAAGCAGTCGTTACCGCCGGAAGAATGGACGGGAGCTGCTGCAGATGCTGCATCGGCTGAGATTCAAAAACTCGGCGCAAAAACAACGGAATTAGGGCAAGCCTTTTTTGATGCTTCGTCGCCGCTGGAGGAATGGTCAACGAATCTTGGTAATGTCCGCAAAAAAATTAAAACTCTCCAGGGGGACTGGGATTCGGCGATAAAAGATTATCATGATGAAGTTAAGGCTGCGGGACCTGATCCTTCGAAGCAGACGTTCATAAGTACCCCTGGTAATCCTCCGAATAATGATGAGGCAATCGCTACCTATAATGCGGCAATTAAAGCGGCACGTGAAAAGTTGCGCAGTGCTCAAGAGGGTTTTCAAACAACTTATCACAGCTATTTGAATGAGTGCAGCACGTATGCGCAGATTGCTGCAACTCAGATCAATAATGCGCGTAGACATATCGTCTCCGACGAGGCGGGAGCCGCTGGCAGGGGCGCGGTTGGGGCT
>ERZ773196.916-NODE-916-length-17583-cov-23.987905_pt1 | contig 17583 bp, 8 predicted proteins | sample MGYA00581009_ERZ773196 | MGnify/ENA primary metagenome ERZ773196 (study PRJEB29015, sample SAMEA2738162) | human oral metagenome | biome: human oral; feature: human-associated habitat; material: saliva | place: China | collected 2243 ... | reverse complement strand
ATCGCACAGTCTTGGTCATTGCCCATCATTTGCAAACCATCCGTAATGCTAATCAGATTATTGTGATGGACAAAGGACGACTTGTAGAGAATGGGACGCATGCAGAACTTGCAGCAAAAAACGGAATGTACTGCAAATTGCTGTCTATGCAATAACCTAATCAATGAAAAATATGGAGGTATGGAGTTTGATCCATACCTCTCTTTTTGCCACTTTCATCCATATTAACGCCACAAGTACGCAGTTATTTCCAACTGCTAACATGCACAGTTTCTTTGATTTACCTTTGCCCATACACCGCTATTGGTGTCATTAAATACATTGTAAGATGGACGAAAAAATCAAAGATCAAGAAGAATGCTACTGCCATCGATGAGTCGAAGATTGATTGGAAGCAACTCGACGATCTCGGTCTTTCCCATGAAAGATTGGAACAGAATGGAGAATTGGAAAAGATGCTCAATTGGCAGAAGAGCAATTTCTTGACGATTGCCGTACCTTTTGGAGCTTGAAGAGCGGCAACAACATAAACAACAGCAAGGCGTGCCCCACATGCTCTGTGGGCTGGAACTTTCCGACAAACAGCGTGAAGCCTTGGATAGCGGTCGCACACTATATTTAAAGAATATGGTGGATAAGCAGGGACAACCTTTCAACGCATACGTTCGCATGGACAAGGAACAGAGCCGCCCACGTTTTTATAAATGGAATCCTGACAAGAAGCAGGAAACCGGCAAAGGAAAGGTGGTAGCTGTGGCAGAAGAACACAAAACACAGGTAGCCGTCAATAACCATGGCAAGACTAACGAAGCCAGCAAAAATGTGAAAGAGCCACTCAAAACGGGACAGACACAACCTACTGCCGAGCAGAAGCAAAAGCAGGACGAGAACAAACAGAAGAAGTCCCGTGGACGTAAGATGTAACCTTTAATTCTATTATCGACTATGACAACTTGTTTTATTGCCGAGAAACCCTCGGTAGCCAGAGATATTTCCCGCATCGTAGGAGCAACGAGTAAGCAAGACGGATATATCGGACGCTTACGAAAGTGCCTACACCATCATGCTCAACTTGAACCGTTCGTGGATACAAAAACAGGGAGATTTCTTTGTGGAGTCGCCGATTATCTTGCTGGCTGCCATCATTTGGTTTCTGAAAATCTATGAGGACGGGAAGTATTGCACCTTTCCCCATGCCATCGAATTTCTCAACCGTCCCTACGCACAGATATTCCCGATACTCACTTCCTACGATGAGCTTGCCAACTACCTTTCTCCCTTTATGGATGCTTGGGAGGGTGGAGCGCAGGACCAGTTACAGGGACAGATTGCCAGTGCCAAGATACCGCTATCTCGTATGATAAGCCCTTCCCTCTATTGGGTAATGACGGGTGATGACTTTTCACTTGGCATCAACAATCCCAATGAGCCGAAAGTCCTTGTAGTTGGTAATAATCCCGACCGTCAGAATATCTATTCGGCTGCACTCGGTCTTTACAACAGCCGTATCGTGAAACTCATCAACAAGAAGAAGCAACTCAAATCATCGGTGATTATCGATGAGTTGCCGACTATCTACTTTCGTGGTCTTGACAATCTGATTGCTACAGCCCGAAGCAATAAGGTGGCGGTGTGCCTTGGCTTTCAGGACTTCTCACAGCTTACCCGTGATTATGGGGACAAAGAAAGTAAGGTAATACAAAACACGGTAGGAAACGTGTTCAGTGGGCAGGTTGTGGGCGAAACTGCCAAGACTCTCTCCGAACGTTTCGGCAAGGTGCTTCAGCAACGGCAGTCGATGACCATTAACCGCAACGACAAGTCCACTTCCATTTCCACACAAATGGATAGCCTTATCCCTGCAAGTAAGATTTCCAACTATTGCTGTCCGGTAAAAATAAACAGAAAGCTCTGTATCTCTTTACTCATCAGTGTTGCAGCCGTTTTACTTATCCAGGGGCTTAGTTTTCAGTTTTAAACTGTAAGCATTATAAAATGTGCTTATATTGACAAGGAAAGCCCTATAATAACCAGATAAATTAATGAAATCATAAGTTTAAGTCTATTTTATCTAACAGAGATAACTCCCAAAAAATTTTATCGGACACCTATAATTTCCAACCTCACGCAAGGTATGTTCGTGGGGGCTGTGTCTGACAATTTTGATGAACGCATCGACCAAAAGATTTTCCATGCAGAGATTGTGGTGGACAGTGCCAAGGTCTCTGCCGAGATGAAAGTCTACCAACCTATACCCATAATCGCAGACTTTACAAATGAAGATGGCTCCGACAATCTCAAAGAGACCATCGAAGCCAACTACAAATCAATCAAACAAGAAGTTTTAACTCTCATAAGTAGCGAGATTGAAAGAATTAAGAATACATCGGACTTAAAATATTTAATTAAAGAATAGCATTTGCGCTCTTCTTTTAGACAAAGAGTGTTGGTTCGGATTCAAAATTCATAACGACCTTAAAACAACACTCCATTGTTTTGATACCAATTCCAGGATAGTTAATTAGAGAAATCAGTGATCTAAGATCATCAGATTTGACGGCAGAATCTATTGTATCGATCTGCTTTTGTGTACGTATCTTTGTAACAGTTTTTTTCTTATTGTCTGGTATTGCAAGCCATCGGCTCTTGAATGTTTCGTATAAATCATCTGATGCAGAAGGATCATAATCATAGATTTCAACAGGAATATTGCATTCTGAGAGATAGCGAACCATCATGTCTTTAACAACCTGTTTGTCTAATCCTCCATTATTGGTACCTAATAAAGGGAATGCCACAGATTTTATTCCATGAGTTTCGTAAGTCTCAACGAATTTTGCTAATCCTTTTTCAATATATTCGTACTTGCTTGGATATTTCCAATGAAACTTTGTTGGGAAATTGAGGACCCATGGGGCTTTTTCGTCTCCTTTGTATATCCATAACTTACCAATGTTTATTAGATGCTGGTGACAATAATCTTTATAAATATCATACATCCTGGGATAGCGTAGTTTATAAACTAACGCTATCCCCTTTCCCATAACCCCAACACAATTGATCGTATTTACTATAGTCTGTGCCTTCGTATTGAATATATTTCCTTTTACAAATGTTATGTTGTCCATGTAGTTATGATTTATAGATAAGCCACTGCTTTGTATCAGCTCTTGGATTCGGATCCATCAGATAGATTTCTGAAGGAGGATTTTTCTTATCGAATTTTACCGATGGATATATAATAGCTCCAGAAGATATGAAATTCTTTATTGCTTCCTTATTGATGATAGTACCACCTTTAACCAGAATATAAGCACAACCATTCAAGTCATAGTCAGAAGAAATTGTTATTGAATCTTCATCTTCCGACATATCAAGAGATCTATTGTCATGAGAGTACATAGAATAGTTTACTTCTATCTTATCTATAATTTCATCATTTCCAATATATTGAACTAACAACTTCTTCTGAAATTCATCATAACAATAAATCTTAAAGGAATCAAGGCTACTAAAATCCAACTCGTCAAGCACTAGAAACTCCTGCTGAGACTGTTCTTTTATACGTCCCATATACGTATGATGCAGAGCATGGTCAAACTCACCATGCTGATTTGCCATATTTAATGCATCCGAAATATCATTATAAAGATAACTTGTTCTGATCATTGATGGCTCAAAATCTATCTTATAAACCGATGCAAAGTTTGTTTGAAGGTTACCGCTACTGTAGTAACATTTATCTGGCATCTTTGCAATTATCTCGCAGATGTCAAATTCGAAGAAAACAGGCATAGGACACTTAGGCAGATGTAAATTACATGCCTGAGGATAATATGATTTGGGCTTATTCCAATTTGTAAGCAAAGTATCATCCCACCCCAAACACTCATTATAAAATTGTGTAGGAGACTTTGGACGATAATAGAATCTTGCATAAGGGTGAGCTTTGTTTGTACGATGTACAACTGCTCCAGCTGCATCGTATTTCAATGCTTTGGTTTCCTCTGCTCTGTTTCTGCTCATTATCTTTCTATTCTTGATAATTTCTATTGCGTTGAACATGTGTGAGAAATGATACACCTTGAGTCTATTGTATCCATTCGTACTGCATTCTGATAAAGCCTCGATAAATTTCACTCTATTCAATTCAGGAATAAAGTCTTTATATAAGTCAGCTGTAAAGTCAACTGCTTCATTTTTACTGAAAGCAAACCAATCAATTCTATTTCTATATTGATACAAGAAGTCTTCAGTGAATATAATCGATGATGACGAAAGCTTAGTCCAATCAATTTTGTCCTTAATGTCATCAATGACAGAAAGGTCAAACTGATTATAATCAAACCTATTGTTTATTGATTTCCATATCAGAGAATCCTTATACTTAACCAAAATTTGATTTGTAAGCTCAATGTGATCTGAAACATATGACCAATCGAGGAACTCAACAAATTCATCAAGAAGTTTTTCTTCTTGAATGTTAACAACCTTCTCGTTGGATGTGAGCACCGTCCAATCTAAGAAGTCTCTATATTCTCTAGCAAAAGATAAATCGATATTCTGATTCTTTGATAGAGCACTCCAATTAATCTTTGCATCCTCTTCGATTGCTCGCTTCAAACTTTTAATAGAAGGGGAGAACGACAGATTACTTGATAACTCAAACCAATTGATGTCAATGCCTTCCATTAACTCAATAAGTTTGTCATCAATATGTAACTCTCTCTTTGCTACTACATCATCCCAAGATATGGCTGCTTTTATAACTGGATCCTTGAGAATTTCACGCAGTTTTGCATCATTCCATTTGATCGTTGAATTCTTAGAAAGGGCACTCCAATCCCATTCTTTTTCTCTATTTTTGAAGATGAAGCTGAAAGTGATATTCGTACCAACATTTGAGGATAATGCTTGCCAGTCCCAATTTTCTTTGATGAAACTGCTAACCATATTATCATCAATGTTTATATCTTCTCTCGTAGATATAAGCTTGAAATTCAGACGATCTCGGTACTTACGTAGATACTTCCCGTTATGAGCAGGGAGAAGACAAATACCAAACTGACTTATATAATTCCAATCCCAGCGTTCAGGTTTGAGCTCATAGAATACATCATTTTTCTGCTGAATGGAATCAAGTTTAGTCAACTCGGAAAAATCCCAATTGTATTTCCCATCATTAAGTTTTGATTTAATGATAGCTTTCCATGTTCTAAATACATAAGTATCGGAATCATAGACAAACATGTTGTTGGCAGCTTGAGATGCTGATAACGCTTTATTATCTACATAGCTATGCTCTTTATTGACGAAGTCATCAATATCAAGAATTGCTTCATATATATAACTATAATTCCATTCGTATCCATCAGTAGGATTGTATTTTTCCGATAACTCCAATAATTCTGCAGGTGAATACAAAGATGTGATTGTTTTCCAACACTGTTCCTTTGTATCAGCTTCAAGACCTGCTATGGAATCTTTTAAATGTTCAAGATTGTCCTTAACATATGTACGATGGATTTTTTCGTTTAAGATAATATCCCAATCCCAATATGGAGCATATTGTGCCAGATTATCAACGATAAAACCGGTATCAAAACGTTTGGTTATAATGGTCCAATCCCATACAGCATTTTGAAGATCCTTCCATTTAAGAATCTCTGATAATGCCATATATTCATTCAAAATATTCCAATCAAGATAATCTGCTAAGCTTGGATTGCTCTTAATCAATAATCCCAAATCTATATCCTCCATATTTGAAATGCGAGAAGATACGATGTTCCAATCAAGATAATCTGCTTTGCTAGATAGAATATTCAATAATACCTTATCTGTAACTGATTCTGATAGCAGATACCAATTCCATACACTATCCAATTCAGAATCATAAAGATCAGTATCATCAAGCAAAGAAGTAATTCTGCTTACTGCAGTATCTTTATCCCATAAAGACAGGTATTCCTTAAAATGGACATGCAAGAATGATGGATCAACTCTGTCAGTTAAAATAGGCCAGTTCCAATAATCGACATAATTCGAGATATGTTCTTCAATGAAACTTACGTCTAAATTCTTAGAGAGTACTGACCAGTCTAATACAGATTTGCAGTTGTCCAAAGAATCTGGAATTTCTTCTAACAACGGAATCAATCTTTGGGAAATGGTCTCTCTATTCCATTTTTCACTTAGATGACGAAAAATGAAATTGACGCTAAGATTTGAAGACAGTCTATCCCATATGTTGTTGTTTATGAACCAACTATTTGCTATTGATGCTCTTTCTGCAATTTTGTCAATATATACAGATAGTCCTAAAGTGTCAAAGTAACGCTCGATCAAATCAGATGATGTTGCGTTAAGCCAATTTGTAATTGCATCAGTGTGATCGTTTAGCAATGCACAAAATCTCTCATCAGTAGCGATAGTTTTGTTTCCTGCTAATTTATTCCAATTCCAAGGAAAATCTAAAAACTTCATCACTATATCAAAATCGTTAACTATAGATGATACAAATGATGCGTTTTCCTCACTCCTCATCCATTGGATGTGAGAAGCAAAGAACTCGGATGTAAACACGGTTGACGAACCTTTCATCCATTCGCTGTATAGTACTTTATCTTGACCAATATATAATAAGTCTTCTGATTCTGCGAAATTCTGATTTCTTGACAAGCCACTCCAGTCCCATGAAAAATCAGGATATTCAGTTATAAGTGATATGTCTTTGATGTTTTCAGAAATGTAGGTATAATCACTAGCAGAGTCAATTTTTACATGATATTTTTTGAAGAACTCTGGAGTCCATTCAATATAAGTGTATTGTGCGAAGCCGATGATAAAACCGATCGTATTCCAAATTAATAGGTCACACTTTTCTAAATACTCGATAAGTTTATCAGACCATATATAATTCTCCTTTGAACCGAGATTATAAGAAGTCAAAAGTCCTTTTCCTTTTATTGATTTCACAACCTCTGCAAAATCATTGTTTGTAACAATAGATTTTACAAGGTTTTTGTCTGAGAATATTTTATCGAGAACAGTCTCTATATATACTGCAATATAGTCCTGCAATACACTAATGTTTTGTATTACAAGATTTACATCTGCTTCTCTGGCAAAATATGACCAATTCCATCTCTTATAACAATATTTTACGATAAGGTTTTGGTTAGATGATGGTAGCCAGCTGGTAAGATTATAGAAATCAATGTTTAGATGTTCTATGTTATTAACTACAAAATCGACATCTAGGAAAGGCTCTACGATTTCCCAGTCCCACTCGATATTTGTGTTTACATCACACAGCATTAATTCCTGAGCTTGTTGCTTGGTAATATCATTCCGCGAAAGAACAACGCTCATTTCCCAAGCATATTTTGCACATGACTCAATAATGAAACTAACTGGCAATCTACGCGATAGAGTAATCAAGTCAAATTTTGAGCATGGTTCTCCAATATGCTGGATAATAATATCCTCAGGACAACATTTTGATATGTAATCCCAAGTATTATTATTGCATAATTCATTAGAGGCAATATAGTTATATGTGTCAATATCGCACCAATCGGTTCTAGAATCTCTTACTATAAAATCAAATTCATCTTGCTCTATCTCGTCTTCAAAATAGCGTATTTCATTATAGTTAATTGTTGAATCAACATTATTGATCAACTTTGAGTATAACGCCTTCTTTATTTTCTTATTTAGAAGATACGCATTTTGCTCTCTATATAAAATATCGGTCGCAGTGACAGATACTTTGTCATTTAACAAAATAATTGGATAAAAATCCTCATTAAGTTGATAGAGACAAACGTCAACACTTTTTGAAAAGTATTTCCATTCAGAAAGTGTATTTGCTTTAAAAACGTTTGTGACTTTATTAGACTGAAGATTTATTCGATTTATTAAATCATCAGCATAATCTATATTGATTTCGTCTGGATTAAAGTCAGTAACCGCACTAACGTCTGTAATTTCAGAGAAGAAACCTAATTCTGCGTAAAATGGGAAATCAACTGTGTCTATTGATAGTTCTGACTTATTGACATTTTCGAGCAAACGTTTCTTTCCTTCATAGAACGAGAATTTGCAGTTCATCTCTAAAGCCTTATTACCCAATCTAGTAAGACGGATATATTTTATGGCTTCTTTTTTTGCGGAAATTTCCTCATTAGCTTCTTCTGAATCCTCAGAGTCAGAGTTATCTTCAGAACATTGATCAACACTATCAGACTCTTCAACAGCGAGATGCCATTTGAAGATGGAATCAATCATGCTGTAAAAAAGAGAGATCTCTGCTTGATCACGATAGAAGCGTTTGTCACCGAATGTTTTTTCAGCAACATCAAAACCGAGGATTAAAGCTATATCCTCCTTTGTTATTTTATTGCTCTCTAGTGAACTAATCAATCGAAGTAAGACTAACTCTAATTCAGACAGTTCTTCCGTCTTATAGAATTGTACGGCACATAAAGTTTCCTTTACTGGCCATTCACGAAGTTTACTATCTTTGAGCAAAGACTTGTAAACCAGTTTTCCATTATTTATAATATCACTATATTGCATAATTAATTGTCTGCAATGTTATGTAAATGTTGCAAATAAATACCATACCAAAGTCCAGTGCCACTAACATGGATTTCTTTTATATTGAAGCGATCCATAAGAGACAAGAACATTGGGAGGCCAAGACGCATTGTTATCTGGTCATCAAGTCGTTTACTACCTCTTGATGATTCAAAGTCATACTCATTTAACTGATCGACTGTATCGAACTGGTCAAGAATTGCTTGGTTACAAGTCTCGATGCAAGCTTCGATCTTCTCACGAGTCATAACTCTATCATGCTGAGCAGCATTATTCTTACCGCCTGTAGCATGAGTGATAGCTGTTCCAACGCTAATACAGAAACTTTCAGTTTCGGATGTCATTGCATCCCCCATATTTTTGTAGAATACAACCAATCGTTCTTTGATTTTTTGGTCACTACGTTTTAGTGCCTCAGATACAGGTGTATCTCTGTCAGAATCCAAAAACAAGATGTTTCGCAAAGCAGTAGTACCAAGATTGATACTATATGAATTTACTAGATCACTATTTTGGAATACAGACACCTCGGTTGATCCGCCGCCTTGGTCTATCATGATAACATGCTCAGAAGTAAGCATTTGTTGCTTATACCTAGAGCTAAATAAGTATGCGAACATAGTAGATACAGATTCTTCCTTCTTGGAGAGAATGCGAACATTAATGCCTGCTCTTTCTTTAATAAACGCTACAATCTCATCACGATTTCTAGCAGTTCGATATGCAGCTGTAGCTACAGTATAGACGACATCAACATTCTCTTGCATCATTACTCGCTTCCAATTGCGGATAGTCGGTAGTACGTTCCTCTCAAAATAACGCATGTTCATGTCATTCTGAGCGTCTAATCCCTTACCAGTTTCTGTTTTGTTAGCGTTTCTGATGAAATTCTGGAAGTTGAACTCGTCAACGTTTGCGTTTCTTATTAACTCTTGATCTTTGCCAATCAGACACTTTACAGCCTTAGTTGAAAGTTCAAGAACGGCAATTTGGGGATTGGTTCTATTTGCATTTGGACGCAACCATGTTTCAATTACTCTAAGATGTCCATCTGTTTCTGGATTAATATCGCGAGTATTGAGATTTGCAGAGCGATTCTTTGATATTAGTCGTGGACGTTTCTTCATTAACTTGTGCTCCCAGTGAATTATTTTTCCATTAGGATTTGTCTTGATACTTTCAAAAACATTCTTATAAATCGCTTCACCTTCTTTGTTTTTATAAGAAGAATAGTGAGCACTATTACCTACAATTATTAAAAGACGCTTTGCACGTGACAATGCTACATTTAATCGGTTTGGTGATTTTGCGAAGCCAAAATCCGTTTGCTTCCTAAATCCCAACTCTTTGTAAACACGATAATCTGGAGCTTGTTTCTCGTTTTCAGCTATACAATTACTTCTGACAAGAGATACAATAACAATATTCCTCTCCATACCTTGGAATCTATCAACAGAACTTGGTTTCAATGTCAATTTACCAGAGTATTTACCTTGTAATTGTCTTAATTGTCTCAGCTGAGCACCGTAGAAAGTGATCAATCCAATTTCCTTATCTTCTTCGCTTGAAAATTTGTTATTATATACTGCAAAGGAATCAGAAGTTGCCAGCTGTGAAAGCACCCATTCAATGGCATCAACCTCTCCACGGTTGGTACGTGAGGTTCCTTCCGCAATTTCAGGCGAATTTGTATCAATCCATATCACATGATTTTCAGGTGATATAAGCCCATCTATATTGATTCCATGATAACGAGAGAATGGAGTACCTTCTGATTCGTAGTCTTCATTTATAAAACCACATTCCAAACCACCATCTTTGGTATAAAATTGTTCAATGACTTTATTGATGTCAGGGTGCATTCTATACTGCTTCTTAAAGGTGCCCTTGATAGAATTGTCAGCCTGTGTAAAGAGTCGTTCAAAATGAGATTTCTCAAGTTGATCAAAATGGTATCTTACAAATTTTTCCAACTCAGTTATCTGTTCTTTCTCTTCTACATCAACTGTTTGGAGTGCTTGATAATGAAGTTTGTATAGTATATCTTCTCTGTCAAGATTAGGAGGTAATTGACGATGATCTCCAATGATTATAGACTTTGTTCCATAAACCAAAGGCATAGATAATTCAGAAGGGGTTGCTTTTGAAGCTTCATCTTGAACTACTACGTCAAATGCTAAATGCGCGTCATCCTTAAAGACATTTTTGTATCTTTTCATGAAACGACTCTCAACATCTTCTTTCTGAGATTCTATAGCAGCATAGTTCTTCTCGGTAATAGAACTACATGTTGCGCCAATAACATTACAATTATTACGATAAAAATAGAATACTTTTTTGCGAAATTCTACAGGAAGATTTAGCATAAAATGGAGCCATGCTCTTTCAATCGTTTCATCCTGAATTTGAGAGCGGTTGATAATATTCTTAATCCATCTAACTAATACATTATTGTCTTTGTTGAAAAGCTTATATTCATCGGATTCTTCAATTGCTCTGTTGTCCTCTGAAAGAATGTAGTTCTTTGAAAAGTCAATGTCAGCCCACTTCATCATCTCAGTGATGGCGTATGGCAAACCTTCTGATGAAAATTTATCACCAGCTCCAATTCTGATAGGTTTTACAATGTTATGGTCTGAGAACTTCAGTCGATCTAATGCGTTATCAACAGCCAAGTTCGCTTCAGATGTAAGTAGAGTTCTGTCCTTTGGATTAGCCAATGCTAATTGCCATATCAATTCTGCAATAGCAGTTGATTTACCTGTTCCTGGAGGTCCCTGAATAACCGCAAGATCTTTAGCCTCCACAGCTTTAGCAATGGCTTCTATCTGCCATTCATTAAGATGCTTATTAAGTTGGTTGGCCTCAATATGCTCAATTCTTTCCTTGACTTTTTTCTCATCCGTTGGAGTTGCTTTGCTGGCATCAAAAAGATAACTTGCAAGCATAGGATTTCTAAGCTGCTCAAAATTCTCGGTGATAAAATCAAAAGATTCTTGCAAGCGATTTACTTTTTCAGAATCTCCGGTCAGATCTGTTGATACCTTAGTTAGTCGCTTTTCGCTAACTAATTTTTCAACAGCATCAAGTTTCTCTTTCTCAACTACAAAAGTAAGAACTGGGTAGTTGACATTTTTTAGCTTGCCAACTTCAATTCCATCGCAACTGAAAATTTCTCCACGGAGCGTTCCAATTACTATAGCCTCATGCTCTTGCTGTCCAAAAACATTTCGTTCGATATAAAACTTATCCTGTTCCTCTAAAGGGAATATTTCAAAGTCAAAAGGTATTGGCTCATATTCTTTAGTTTCACCAGTATCTTCGTCTTCAACGGTCGAACCCTCCTGGATCTCTTTCAATATGTCACGAAGTGCAATAAAAAAATCTCTTGCTTGAGAATGAGAACTATAAGCTTGACGGAAAGATAATTCTCCTTGCTTATTTACGACAATTACAATATTAGGGAAGCAGTCGCCTAATTGATTTTCAATATCTTCTCTTTTATCTTTCTTGTAGTTCCAAATTTTTCCTTCAATATATGGTTGTGGAAAGAAATTCATGTAAAGGCACTCACATTCTTCCTCAAACTCCTTTAATGATATAGGAGAAATGGTATCTATGTTCGCATAAAAGTTCCATAAATCTTTACCAGCAGGGATTAGCTCAGTATTGAATTTTTGTTTGAACGACTTTTGAAAAAGTTCAAATTTTGATTCGGTATTAGCTTTAATAACTAATTTGCCATCCGCACGATGAAGTTTCGCAGAGTTTATATCAAGCAAAATTGGCTGCTTCATATACTGAAGCAGACACTTGTTAATCTGAGTAAATATTTTCCAAATTTCACGAATTGATTTTTCTTCTCCTGCAAGATTATCAATATCAACCGCAACTTGTTCCCTCATTGCTTGTTCATCAACTTTCTTTTTGCTGAGATTGTATCGTGAGTTTCCAAACTTATCGCGTTTTCCTGGTCCAAGGATAATGACCTCAATTTCCTGACCAACCTCAAGATAGTTTGATACTTGACCGAACTTACATGGAACTTCTGAATAATGAATCATTCCTGATGCTCGACCTTCAAGTTTTACAAATGCTCCAATATCAATAATATTGGCAATTTGCACTTTTATCTTGTCTCCTTTGTTGTACTCCATACTTTTGGTTATTTTGAAATCAGAAATACGCGGACGAGTGTTTATTCGATGTTACTTACTAACAAGTCTTTGACATCGACTTCAAGTGCATCTGCTATCGCATTAAGTGTTATGAGATCCGGCTGAACACGCTGATTGATATATTTAGAAACAGTCGTGTTGCTTTTTCCAATCTTCTCACTAAGCCAAATTCTAGTCTTATCCTTTTCGGCTAAAACAACTTTGATCCGATTATATTTTCTGCTCTTCACTCTTCAAACATTTGAATTTACATGCAAATATAGGCAATAATAATTATATCTGTGCATGTTGAGGACAAAAACCTTTTCCTATATTATTTACTTTGCGTTAGGTCGTCAAAACTCCCAATATTTCCCGCCATATCCTGCATTATCTCAACCTCGCAAGATGCCTGTTTTATTTCTTTAATTTTGTTGATATACAATTATTTAATCAGCAAAACATAAGCAATTATGGAATCGAACAGCAATGACAATTATGTGCTGGTCTTGGAAGACCGCACGGAGGTAAAGAACGAAAAGGAAGCAGGAAAACTCTCCGTAGTTTCAGGTATCGACGACAAGGGCAACCTTAAGACCACTGAAGCAACAGCTGCCAATCAGGCAGCGTTCTTGAAGTTCAACAACAAGGACGGACTTCTGAAGAACTTCATGACCAACTTCCTCAAACAGTTCAACAATCCGACTCATTTCGGGTTGTATAAGATCGTGGCAGACAATGTGGAACAGGGCGTGGACAACCTGCGCACCATACTGCAAAGCCGTGAAAAGTCCGAAAGCAAACAGCAACTGGCTGAGATGGGCGTTCCCTTTGAGGACTATTTGCCTCGGCAGAAAAATGCCACCGCTATCGACTCTGAAAAGGTGGATTGGAAGATGCTCGACGATCTCGGTCTTTCCCGTGAGCGATTGGAGCAGAGTGGAGAATTGGAAAAGATGCTCAATTGGCAAAAGACCAACCTCGTAACGATTGCTGTTCCTATCGGCGACACCACCATCTACACTGAAGCACGCCTTGCTTTCCGCACGGACGATAACGGCAATATCGGTTTGGCAATTCATCCTTTGAGAAAAGAACCACAGCTTGATTTTCCCTATATGGGTTACAAGTTCTCTCCCGAAGAAAAGGAGCAACTCCTTGCTACGGGTAATCTTGGCAAGACCATTGAGGTAACACCTAAGAACGGAGAGCCTTTCTCTGCCTACGTATCTATCGACCCGCAGACCAACGAAATTATAGCCCTGCGTGCCGACCGTGTGAACATCCCCAAGGAAATCAAAGGCGTGACCCTTTCCGATACACAATACAAAGACCTTGTGGAAGGCAAAGCCGTGAAGGTGGAAGGTATGACTGCCAAGAGTGGTAAAACTTTCAATGCCACGTTGCAGGTTAATGCCGAGCGAAAAGGCATTGAGTTCATCTTTGACAATAACCGTGGTTTTAAGGAACGCCAGCAGCAGACACAGCAGCAAGGTGTCCCACATAAGCTTTGCGGTTTAGAGTTATCAGATAAACAGCGTGAAGCATTGGATAGCGGTCGTACACTATATCTAAAGAATATGGTGGATAAACAAGGGCAACCTTTCAACGCGTACGTTCGTATGGACAAGGAACAGAACCGCCCACGTTTTTACAAGTGGAATCCTGACAAGAAGCAGGAAACCGGCAAAGAAAAAGTGGTTACCGTAGCCGAAGAACACAAAACACAGGTAGCTGTCAATAACCAAGGCAAGACGAATGAAGCCACCAAGAACGTGAAAGAACCACTCAAAACGGGACAGACACAGCCTACTGCCGAGCAGAAGCAAAAGCAGGACGAGAACAAGCAGAAAAAGTCCCGTGGACGTAGAATGTAACCTTAAAATCATTTATCACTATGATAACTTGTATTATTACCGAGAAGCCCTCGGTAGCCAGGGACATTGCCCATATCGTTGGGGCAAACAGCAAGCAAGACGGATATATGGAAGGCTGCGGCTATGTCGTTACTTGGGCAATGGGACACCTCATCGCCCTTGCCATGCCCGAAGCCTACGGTTTTTCCGCTTATAAGCGTGAGGACTTGCCCATCCGTCCCAATCCCTTTCAGTTAGTGGTACGACAGGTACGTAAGGATAAGGAGTATGTATCCGATCCAGCAGCACTAAAACAGCTCAAGGTGATACGCTCCTGCTTTGACAAGGCAGATCGTATCATTGTCGCCACCGATGCAGGGCGAGAGGGTGAGCTCATCTTCAGATATATCTACCAACACTTAAACTGCCATAAGCCTTTCGACCGCTTGTGGATTTCCTCTCTCACAGATAAAGCCATCCGTGAGGGCTTGGCAAATCTCAAACTGGGAAGCTGTTACGACAATCTCTATCATTCTGCCAAGGCAAGAAGCGAAGCTGACTGGCTTGTGGGCATCAATGCAAGCCGTGCATTGTCCATTGCCCGCAAGGGAGGCTATTCATTGGGACGGGTACAGACCCCGACATTGGCTATGGTCTGCCGTCGGTACATAGAGAACCGTGATTTTTCTTCCGTACCATTTTGGAAATTATCCGTTCTCACAGAAAAAGAGGGTTTGTCACTGAAAGCCATTGGCTGTAAAGGCTATGAGAATGAAGCATTGGCACAGACTGCTCTCGCTACGCTTCGCAGTCAGAGCCAGATTACAGTGGAATCGGTCGTAAGAAAGGTGGCTGGTACACCGCCACCACTCTTGTACGACCTTACTGCCTTGCAGAAAGATGCTAACAGACGCCACGGCTTTTCTGCGGACAAAACCCTCTCGATAGCCCAAAGCCTCTATGAGAAGAAAATCACGACCTATCCCCGTACAGGCAGCCGATACATCAGTGAAGATGTCTTCGAGGAAATACCCACTCTGCTGCGTAAGACAGGCATGCCACTATCAAATCCACTTAACCGCCACTCGGTGGACAATGCAAAAGTAACCGACCACCACGCCATCATCCCAACAGGTGAAACACCATCAGGATTGTCGACAGACGAAACAACTATCTATCAAATGGTGGTCAATCGCTTTGTCGAAGCCTTTTCCCCCAACTCCGAGGAAGAGCGTATACAGGTGCGATTCACTGACGGTACCAACATCTTTACTTGGAAAGCGTGTAGGCAGATCTCCTTGGGATGGAAAGCCGTGCAGAAAGACAAGGCAACAGAAGCAGATAAGAAAGAAGATGGTGATGAACATATTTTGTCTTCATTGCCGAACTTAACAGAAGGTGAAGTCCTATCACTTGTCAATGCAGACATCACCGAACATAAGACTAAACCTAAACCTCTCTACACAGAAGCAACACTGCTTTCTGCTATGGAGAACGCTGGCAAGGAAGTGAAGGAAGACGATAAGCGCAAGGCTATGGCAGAGTGCGGCATCGGAACACCTGCCACCCGTGCCAACATCATCGAGACGCTTATTCTCCGTGATTATATCCGAAGAGACAAGAAATCCATTATACCTACCGAGAAAGGGCTGGCAGTCTATGAGATTGTCAAGGATAAGAAGATTGCCAATGCGGAAATGACAGGCAGTTGGGAACTTGCACTTGCCGCTATTGAAGCAGGAAAGATGCCTGCAGATAAGTTTTCACAAGGCATCAACTCATACGTCGGCACCATCTGCGAGGAACTCCTATCACTTACTCCCGAACAGAAGTCCTATCCTGTATACCGCTGCCCAAAATGCGGACAGCAGAGTGTCGGCATCTATGCCAAGGTAGCCAAGTGCAGGCATGAAACCTGTGGCTTCCATGTGTTTCGTGACGTCTGCGGCATACATCTCTCTGAAGATAATATCCGTGACTTGATAAGCTCTGGTCGTACGCCTATCCTTAAAGGACTGACCAGCAAGGCAGGCAAGAAATTCAATGCCCGACTGGCTTTGAAGGATGATTATACCACCACCTTTGAGTTTGAACAAAACAAGAAACGGAAATAGCATATTACTTCATTTCTGATACTAAAGTCTGACATTACGGTCAAGCTTTGGTGTCAGAGTGATTATTCCCATAATAGAATAAGTTATACCTTATGGCATACAATAAGAAAGAAGTCCTGCAAGCCAACACGGAGGCTATCCGTGTGGTCTTGCGCCTGGAAAAGGAACGCCGTGAAGCCACCGAAGCAGAGAAAAGTATCTTAAGAAACTATCAGGACTTCGGTGGTTTGAAATGTGTACTCAACCGCACAGACAATCCCGATGATATACGCTATTGGAGCAAGTCTGAACAGAATCTCTTTGAACCAACCCAACAGCTCAAGCAGATGATTTATCGTGAAGCCGTAGATGCCAACACCGCCAAGCGGTATTGGGAGAGCATCAAGGCAAGCGTACTGACCTCCTTCTATACTAATACCCGTATCGTTTCTGCCATCTCAGACGCACTTGCCTCCACAAACCCGCTGATAAGACGATGTTTAGACCCTTCTATGGGTATGGGTGCACACATTTTGAAGTTAAAAAGAAAAAGGCTGCTCCAGCAATCAACTTTGCCCGAGCAGCCAATTCTTTTACTCACAAGGTTTGTGATTCTTTCACAACAACCGTTAGGCGCACTTTACGGTTCTGGAGAAGGTCCTGGTACAGGCTCTGTTCCTGGCTTCTTTTTCCCGATACCGCCTTCTTCTTTCTTCTTAGTCTCCTTCTTCTCCACCTGCTCATAGGCAACATCGGTCAGCGTGAAATACTTGGTTGATGCCACCAGACGCACCACAGGCTTTTCGATATGCACCTGCGCACGGAAAGGCGTGCCCACTTCAACGGCTTTACTCTTAAACGATGGCTTCAGCG
>ERZ773196.912-NODE-912-length-17676-cov-3.480449_pt1 | contig 17676 bp, 19 predicted proteins | sample MGYA00581009_ERZ773196 | MGnify/ENA primary metagenome ERZ773196 (study PRJEB29015, sample SAMEA2738162) | human oral metagenome | biome: human oral; feature: human-associated habitat; material: saliva | place: China | collected 2243 ... | reverse complement strand
CTGGCGGTCTATCTCTTGTTTTCGGTTGCTTGCTTCCTTACCGTACATGAGCATTTTTAGCAGGAGACTATTCAGTGGGCTACTCCATGAAGATGCAGGACATCGGAAAAGCCTTTTTTGGCGGTACAGGCGGACTTTTCGTGATGGAAACGGAAGGACAGGGCGATGTTTTTGTCAATGCTTTCGGAGACCTTTTAGAGTTGGAAGTGCATCCTGATTCTCCGATGACGATTGACAATGACCATGTGGTAGCGTGGGATAGAAATCTGGACTATCATATTTCCGTGGCTTCCGGAACCTTCGGCTTTACAACCGGAGAAGGTCTGGTGAACCGTTTTGTAGGAGAGGGAAAGGTCTATATTCAGACCAGAAACTTAAGCAGTCTGGCTTCGGCTTTACCTCTTGCAAGCATGAATAAAAACAGTGGAAAAGGCGGATTTTCGTTCTAGCTTGATTTTGTACATCAGAGAATGTCCGCCATAGCAAAAGAGAATCGCAAAAGCCGATTCTCTTTTTTCAAATCCATTTTATGAATTTCTTATATTTTTTAAGAACTGTACTTATTGACAAAGAGGCTCAGAGTGTTAAAATATGAAAACGGTTTTCATTTTATGGATAAGAAAACGAGAAGAAATTCCTATGTCTGCTTAAACCTGTAGGACAGGATTAGGAAAGGAAGGATGGAGGTGAGGAAGTATGGCTGAAAAAACCATTTATAGAACCCAACATAAAGAGGAGCTTTTATCCTACCTTTCCACTTGTCCCGGTATGCATTTTACCGTATCGGATCTGGTTTCTCATTTTCGGGAGGAGGGAAAACCAATCGGCACAACCACGGTTTATCGCCAGTTGGAGCGACTGTGTGAAAAAGGAGTGGTAAACAAATACATCATCGACCAGAACAGTCCGGCTTGCTTTGAGTATGTCGGGGAAGGGGAAAAGGCGGAGGAAGTCCATTCCTGTTTTCACTGTAAGTGCAATGTCTGCGGGAAGCTCATTCACTTACACTGCCATGACCTGGAGGGAATGATGCAACATCTCCTTACGCACCACGGTTTTCACTGGGATTCCAAGAAAACGGTCTTCTACGGATTATGTGCAGACTGTGCCAAGAAAAAGGAGCAGAACAAACTATAGTATTTCGAAGAAAGGAGCCTCAAGATGAGACTGAAAAAATGTATTTTAGCGGGAGGAGTCTTGCTTTCCACCGCGTTACTGTTTGCCTGTGGAAACAAGGCCGGTAAAGAAGCGGAGACGAGCGCTGCCGTGTCCACGGATGCGGAAAAGACTGCAGAGACGGAGAAGAATACGGATGCACCAAGTGAGGGAAATAAGCTTAAAATTGTAACAACAAACTTCCCGTCGTATGATTTTGCGCGCGCAATCACAAAGGAAGATGCAGAGGTCACCATGCTGGTTAAACCGGGAGCGGAAACGCACAGTTTTGAACCGAGTCCGCAGGACATTATCACCATTCAGAATGCGGATCTCTTTATCTATACCGGCGGAGACAGCGACGAATGGGTAGACGGAATTCTGGAATCCGTGCAGAATAAAAATTTCCATGTGTTTAAGATGATGGATGCCGTAAATCTCATTGAAGAAGAGACGGTAGAAGGCATGCAGGAAGAAGAGCATGAGCATGCGGATGCAGACCATGGGAATGAGGAAGCAGATCATGAACATGAAGAAGCGGATCAGGCGAAAGAGCATGAAGAGGAAGGCCCGGAAATGGATGAGCATGTTTGGACTTCCCCGAAAAATGCCATTACCATTGTAGAAAAACTGGAAGAAACTCTTTCCGGACTCGATGAGAGCCATAAAGACAGTTTCAAGGCAAACAGTGAGTCTTATGTTAAGGAACTTGAGGAGTTGGACAAGAGTTTCAAAGAGGTAGTGGATAGCGGAAAGAGAAAAGAAATCATTGTGGCAGATCGTTTTCCCTTTGCTTATTTTTGTAAGGAATACGGCTTAAGCTACTTTGCCGCTTTTCCGGGATGCTCAACCGATACCCAGCCGTCTGCAGCAACCATTGCTTTCTTAACGGATAAAGTTAAGGAAGACAAGATTCCGGTTGTTTTCCATATCGAAATGGGAAATGAGGATATGGTCAATGCCATCAGCAAGGATACCGGGGCAAAGAAGCTGCTGCTTAATTCCGTGCACAATGTGACAGACAGCGATTTTAAGGCAGGAAAGACCTATGTGGATCTGATGAAGCCGAATGTGGAAGCTTTAAAGGAGGCGTTAAACTAGATGTCCTATATATCCCTTAACAATGTTGGATTTTCCTACGAGGGAAAGACGGTATTGTCCGATATTCATTTCTCCGTAGAAAAAGGCGACTACCTTTGTATTGTTGGGGAAAACGGCGCAGGAAAAAGTACCCTTTTGAAGGGACTTTTGGGCTTAAAGAAAGCGAGTGAAGGGAGCATTGTCTTCGGAGACGGTTTGAAGGCAAATGAAATCGGCTACCTTCCCCAGCAAACCGAAAGCCAAAAGGATTTTCCCGCCAGCTGTTATGAGGTAGTAGAGTCGGGTAGATTAAATAAACTTTCGTTTTTTCCTTTTTATCGAAAGGAAGATAAGAAGAGCGTGGAAGACGCTATGGAGTACTTAAAGGTGACAGGTCTTAAGAAGTCTTGCTTCAGAGATCTGTCCGGAGGACAACGGCAGAGGGTTCTTTTGGCAAGAGCCCTCTGTGCCAGCGAAAAACTCCTCGTGGTGGATGAGCCGGTTGCAGGACTGGATCCTCTCGCACAGAAAGAGCTCTATGAAATGCTCGATAAGTTAAATAAAGAAAAGGGGATGACCATTATCATGGTCTCTCATGATGTGAAGGAAGTGGTTCAGCGTGCAAAAACCATTCTGCACCTTGACCGTACACAGCGCTTTTTTGGAAGTGCAGAGAACTATCTTTCCTCGAAGTGGGGGAAACTTTTGGTAAAGGAGGAAGAAAATGCTTAATTCTTTACTGAAAATGTTCCAGTACGACTTTATGATTCGTGCTCTCGTGGTTGGAGGTCTCGTATCTTTGTGCTCCGCCCTTCTTGGAACAAGCCTTGTTTTAAAGCGCTATTCCATGATTGGAGACGGTCTTTCCCATGTGGGCTTTGCGGCATTGGCCATAGCTTATGCCCTTAATTTCGCACCGATGTCGGTATCCATTCCGGTCTGTGTGGTAGCGGCATTTTTCCTTCTGCAATTGGAAGAAAGCGCCAAAATAAAGGGGGACGCGGCTACGGCACTGCTTTGCAGCGGGGCTTTGGCGGTCGGCGTTATGACGATATCCTTAACTTCCGGAATGAATACGGATGTATGCAACTATATGTTCGGCTCCATCCTGGCTATCAGCCCTTCGGATCTTCGACTTTCCGTCGTTCTTTCCGTGGTTGTTTTGTTCTTATACATTGTATTTTACCCGCGTATTTTTGCGGTAACCTTTGATGAAAGTTTTGCGAAGGCCAGCGGCACCAATACACGCTTTTACAATATGGTTCTAGCGCTTCTTACCTCCATTACCATTGTGCTCGGTATGCGAATGATGGGAACCTTGCTGATTTCCAGCTTGATCGTATTCCCCTCCATTACGGCGATGCGAGTTTGCAAGAACTTTTTATCTACTATTATACTGGCGGCTGTTCTTTCACTCTTCGGTTTTATTGTCGGAATCAGCCTGTCCTTTTTACACAGTATTCCTACAGGAGCGTCCATTGTTATTGTAGATATGATTTTGTTTTTTATTTTCCTGGGCGTGGAAGCGGTACGTAATCGGAAAAGCTAGGGTAGGGAGGTATTTATGGAAATGGAAGAGCAATTTGAAAAAAACAGTAGAAATAGCAGTATCAGTATGAATAGCAGCATGGATAGCAGACCGGATAAGCGTTTTATAAAGCCGGCTATAGACAGCAGAGCTGTTAATAAAAAAATCTTCCTATTACTATCACTTTTTGTACTTTGCTTAACATTTACATCCTGCAAAAAAGCGAATAACATTAGAAAAGTAGGGAATAATGCCGGTGTGGAAAGTTCTGGAGAGAATGCTTCCTCCCTTTCAGAAGAGGAGGCCCTAAAGCAGGCCAAGGAATTGGAGAGTCTCGAACAAAAAGAGCAGGAATCCCTCGATAAGGAATATGGAAGCGGAGCATCTTCTGAAGCGGAAGGAAAGGAAAGTGAAGAAGCTTCCGATAAGAAGAGTGCAGAAGCTGATGTAAAAGAGAGCGAAAAGGGGGAAGGCGCCTATCCCTATGATGACTACCCCTATGATCCGAAAGAGGATAGAGGAAAGGTAAATCTTGAAAAGCCGGATATTGTGGTGGGAGATAAGCATTATGCCACACAGATTAATGACTGGTATATGAACTTTCAAGATTATGAGGGGAAGACTGTCAGCATTGATGGCTATTATATGAACTTTGGAGGCTATACACTGGTTGGAAGAATGGGTCCATCCTGCCCGTATTGCACCGGTGGCTATGTGAATTTTGAGTTTAAGACGGATCTTGACTTATCAAAATTAAAATCGGAAGAATCTTGGATTCGGGTAAAAGGAATCCTCCGAAAGGGAAAATATTCCATTTCGAAGGATGTATCGCAACTCATATATTATATTGAAGCACTGGAAGTAGAAGAGCTTCCGGAGGTAGGGGTAGATACTGTGACGGACTAAAACTTTATGAGAACTGCTTCCGAAGTTTATTCGAATTGAAAAGTCCGGAGAGATCTTGAGAGACGAAACTAATCCTAGAGATGAAATTAATCCAGGAGATGAAGATATTCTTCAATGGGGATGGTTTTCTCGGCATGATTTCTTTCCTGAAAGACATCCAAAATGCAGTTCATTTTCTGAAGAGCCCAGTTTCCTGCGGAAAGAAAATTTTTCTCCTCTAGATATTTTCCGATAAAAAGAGAAGAAAAAAGGTCTCCGGTCCCCCCGAGAGTAAACTTTCTTTCCGTATAGGGGAGGATGTGAAATTCCTTTATGTTTTCTTCATAAAGAAAAATGCAGGGCTTTTCCTCAATCTTCATACTGGTGATACAGATACTTTTTGCCCCTTTTTGGATTAAAGAACAAATCAGTTCTTTTGCTTCATCCAAGTTGAAATTATCCGGAACAGTTTTGAGGTCTGCCAAAAGGCAGGCCTCTGTTTTATTCGGAAAAATACAATCGGCGATCTGCATGAGCTTCTTTCTACTTTCAACGTCCTTTTTTTGAAGGCCGTTATAAAGTTTTCCGTGATCTGCCATAATGGGATCAAAAAAGAGATAACTGCCGTTTTCTTTTTCCTCTTTTGCAAATTGATAAATACGCTCTGCTTGCCTTTCTCCAAGGACAAAGCCGATAAAAAGAGAAGGAAAAGAAAAGCCTAGCTCCTTCCAAATGCTAAGGCTATGAAAGAGGTACTCTGTTGTATCCAGTATTTCCGCCTTTCCGTAATTTAAGGTATTCGATACCAGTGCGGTCGGTAGAGAAAAGACATCGTAGTGGAGCTTTTCCAGTACGGCAGAGGCCATTCGTAGTGCTACCGTACCGTAAGAGGGAGAGTCGCTTAAGAGTAGGATGGGCACATTTTTATTCTGAACGAGCATTGTTTCTGATGCGCGCGGTATCTCGTTTGCATTTTTTGGCATGGTTTCTATCTCCGTTTTTAAATCAATATGTGTAGGAAATACAATAAAAATTCCGTGTTTATTCAAGAGTATAGGAAGCTTAAGTCGGTGTAAAGAGGATGGCACATTTTTGTGAGGAAAAATACACAATACGTCTGATAATCTAATGGATTGCAATTTATCAAGTATTGGGAAATTGTCTTGAATTCATCATGCAATATATTGCAAATTTCGTGCAATGTATTTATAATTTCTGTAGACGAATGAAGAAAGGAAAGGAATATATGGCAAAATCAACGACTAATATAAGCATCCGCATGGATAGTGAGTTAAAGGCAGAGGCAGAATCGCTATTCAATGAATTGGGAATGAATCTTACAACGGCTTTTAATATATTTGTTCGGCAATCTCTTCGAGAGGGGGGGATTCCGTTTGATGTGAATCTTCGTGTACCGAATAAAGAGACAATTACTGCTATGACGGAAGCGGAAAGGATAGCGAAAGATCCTACCTTTAAAGGCTATACGGACTTGGATGAATTATTCGCTGATTTAAAAAGATGAAAGAAACTAAACTAACCGTTAAGTTGACGACAATATTTAAAAAAGATTATAAGATGGCAATGAAGAGAGGGCGTAAGTTGGAACTAATAGATAAGGTGATTACGACTCTTGCCTTGGGAGAAAACCTTCCAAATGAAAATCGAGATCATGATTTACATGGAAATTGGAAAGGCTACCGTGAATGTCATATTCAGCCGGATTGGCTTTTGATCTATAAAATAGAGAAAGACATCTTAGTGCTTACTTTGACCAGAACAGGGACGCACAGTGACTTATTCGCAAAGTGAGTTTAATTTTTTTGAAGTTATAAGTTATACAAGCTATACCGACAATCTATGGCAGAGGGAGGGAAACTCCCTCTGTCTTCGTTTACACATCCCCTCTTCTGTGTTAGAGTATAGCCTTGCAAGAGGAAAAGGAGGGTATTTATGAAGAAAAAATTACTGGCAGGTCTTTGTTTGGTATCCGTGCTAGCTTTAACGGCTTGTTCCAAGCCTGCGGAGAAGGCGGAAAGTAAGGGAGATGAAAGTATTTCCGCAGAAGAAAAAGGAACGGAAGCCAAGGCAGAAGTAAAGACGGAGGAAAAGGGAGAAACCGGGGAGGAAAAAACCTATAAAGTAGGAATTTTAAAGTTTATGGACCATCCTTCACTCAATCAAATTGAAGACAGCCTTTGCTCAGAGCTGGACAGTCTTTCCAAGGATGGCGTAAAGTATGAGTATAAGGAGTACAAACTAAACGGACAGGGTGATGCCTCCGTATTAAACCAGATGACCGCACAGCTTCTTGCGGATAAGGTAGATGTTATTGTTCCGATTGCCACACCGGCAGTACAGGTAGTGCAGTCAGGTACAGAAGGAAAGAACGTTCCCGTCGTTTTCTCCGCAGTATCGGATCCGGTTTCCGCAAAGATTGTCAAGTCCATGGAAGAGCCGGGCGGAATGATTACCGGAACCTCCGACTATTTGAATACGGATGCCATTATGAATTTGATTTTTGCGGCAAATAAGGACGCAAAGAAAATCGGACTGCTCTATTCTAAGAGTGAGGACTCTTCCAAGGCGCCCATTGAAGACGCAAAGAAATTCTTAGCGGATAAGGGAGTGGAAGTGGTTGAGAAGACCGGAACGACTACCGATGAAGTAAATCAGGCAGTGGATGCTCTCATTGCGGAGAAGGTGGACGCGATTTTCACTCCGACGGATAACACCATCCAGAAAGCGGAGCTCAGTTTCTATGAGAAACTGCAGAAGGCGAAGATTCCACATTACGGCGGAGCGGATTCCTTTGCTTTAAACGGTGCTTTTGCCGGCTACGGGGTAGACTATGTACAGCTCGGAAAGGCAACAGCGGATATGGTGGATGAGGTATTACGCGGAGGAAAAGAAACGGCAACGCTTCCTGTACAGACCTTTGACAACGGTATCGCGACAGTCAATACCGATACAGCGGAAAAGCTCGGATTTTCCATGGACGAGTTAAAGGAAGTCTTTAAGCCCTACTGCACAAAGGTAGAAGAAATCAAGACCAATCAGGAATTTGCAAAATAAATTTTTACACGAAATTCTGTGCTAAGAAGGTAGCACTGCTATATGGATAAGTAGTACAGGATGAATTTGAGAACAATTTTTATGCCGAAGCGGAGTGGAAAGACGCTTCGGCATTCGAGTAACATCAAATAAATTCGAGTAACATCAAGTAAATTCAAGTAGAATAAGTAGGATGAGTATGGCTGAATTTTTTACGATAGGAATCATCAAGACCGCTTTGGAAATCGGGCTTATTTATGCGCTGGTTGCTATGGCCCTTTTTATTTCCTATAGCATCTTAAATATTGCGGATCTTTCCACAGACGGATCCTTTACCCTCGGGACTGCGGTATCGGCAGTGTTTACGATTTCCGGGCATCCCATACTGGGGATTTTTATGGCAATGCTTTCCGGCTCTCTTTCGGGCTTTTGCACCGCTTTTTTGCAAACAACGCTCGGAATCGAGAGCATCCTTGCCGGAATCATTGTGAATACCGGACTTTACACTATTAACCTTGCGGTAATGGGCTTTTCTTCAAATCTTTCCATATTCGGGACGAATACAGTATTTACCCTGTTTGCAGGAGAAAATCCCTTCCTTTCCGAGTGGGGAACGCTGATTCTCCTTCTTCTTATTTTACTGCTTGTGGCTTTTATTTTACGCTGGTTCTTCGGAACAGGGCTCGGTCTTTCCATTCGTGCAACCGGAGACAGTCCGGCCATGGTACGGGCATCCTCGATTAATCCGGCTTTTACGATTACAGTAGGGCTCTGCCTTTCCAATGCCTTAACCGGTCTTTCCGGATCTTTGATTGCTCAGTATAACAAGGCCTCCGATATCAACTTGGGAAACGGTATGGTCACGGTAGCGCTTGCCTCCCTTGTGATCGGAGAGACGCTTTTCGGGAAGAGAAAGCTTCTCGGAAGAATCCTCGGGGTTATCGGCGGAGCGATTCTTTATCGCTTGGTGATTGCTCTTGCGCTTCGCCTACGTGTGCCGACAGAAGCTTTTAAGCTTGTCAGTGCTTTGATTGTTGCTCTTGCGATTTCTTCCACAAGAATTAAAGAGCTTTTCCACTACGCAAAGCTCAGAAGAAACGCGATGCGGGAAAGGGGAGAAAATGCTTGATTTAAAGAATATTTCCAAAACCTTCAATCCGAATACCATTCATGAGAAAAGGGCGCTGGAAAACCTTTCCCTGCACCTTGATAAGGGAGATTTTGCGACCATTGTAGGCAGTAACGGGGCGGGAAAGTCTACTCTTTTTAATGCCATTTCGGGCTCTTTCCTTTTAGACAAGGGCAGTGTTGTTTTGGAAGGAAGGGATATCACTTTCTTACAGGAGCATAAGAGAAGTGCCTTTATCGGAAGGCTTTTTCAGGATCCCTTGATGGGTACGGCTCCTCACATGAGTATTGAGGAAAATCTTTCCGTCTCTTACATTCGGGCGAGCGGTCTGTCCTTATTTTCCCGTGCGGGAAAGAAGGAGAAGGCCTACTTTAGAGAGCAACTAAGTCTTCTTGATATGGGATTGGAAGATCGAATGAATCACCCTGTAGGTCTTCTTTCCGGAGGACAGAGACAGGCACTCACACTTTTAATGGCGACCATGGTTACGCCGAAGATTTTGCTGCTTGATGAGCATACGGCGGCACTGGATCCGGGAACTGCGGAAAAGGTGTTATCTCTCACAAAGAGTATTGTAGCGGAGCGGGAAATCACCTGTCTTATGATTACCCACAATATGCATCAGGCTCTGGAGCTTGGAAACAGAACTTTAATGATGGATAGCGGAAAAATCGTTCTGGATCTTTCCGGAGAAGAAAGAGAGCACCTCACGGTGGATATGCTTCTTCGGAAGTTTTCCGAGAAGGCGGGGAAGGCTTTGGATAACGACCGCATTTTATTGTCTTAAAATAGACAATGGAGAAAAAATATTGTCATATTTATATGAAATAGAAATCTGATCCGAGATAGAAATAGTAAAAAGAATTCTTTAGACTCTAAGAAAAACGAACTTGGCGGGAGAAGAACTCGGCGAGAGAAAAATCAGGAAAAGTAAGTACAGTAATATCAAGTTTAAAAGTAAAAGGAGGCAGTTCAGCACGTAGAGACAATTTTTTAGCTGTGCGACTGCCTTTTCTGTATTATAATAGGAGAAACAATACCGCTAGCGATGTAGGAGGCAAATATGCTTACAAAAAAACTGGTCATTACCATTGGGAGACAATACGGATCCGGTGGGCGTACCGTGGGAAAGAATTTGGCAGAGTCCCTGGGTATTCCTTTCTATGATGAGGAAATATTACGCATTACTTCCGAAAAGACGGCAATCGGAGAGCAGTACTTCCGTTTGGCGGATGAGAAGGCGGGAAGCAATCTCTTATACAAGATTGTGGATTCTTTAAAACCGAGACTCGGAAAGCCGAGCCTGGAGGAAGATATCGTAAGTCCTGAGAACCTATTCCGCTTCCAAAGTCAGGTTGTGGTGGAACTTGCGGAGCAGGAGAGCTGTATCATTGCAGGACGCTGTGCCAACGTAATCTTACGGGAAGCAAAGAAAGAACATGTGGATTTTTTTGTTTATGCGGATATGGAGAAGCGTATCGAAAGAACCATGGACTACTGTAAGGTGGATGAGGAAGAGGCAAAGAAGCGTATCAAGAAGATTGACCGGGAAAGAAGAGAGTATCATAAGTATTACACCGGAGAGGACTGGATGAAGGTGGATAATTATGACTTGATGATTAATGCTTCCCGAATTGATTACCGGGAAATGGAAGTACTCATGCGGAATTATTTGGAAATGAAGGGGTATCTTAAGTGATTGCGAGGCTCTATGGAGTAGGAAGAGTATTAAAGGGGAAGCTTTGTGTTCCGGGGGACAAGAGTATTTCCCATAGGGCGATTATGTTTTCGTCTCTTGTGAAGGGAAAAACGGTGGTAGAGGGCTTTCTTCCTTCCGAAGACTGTCTCTCTACTATGAATATCTTTCAGAAACTCGGTGTTTCCATAGAAAGAGAAGGTACAAAACTCACCATAGAGGGAAAGGGTATGGAGGCTTTAGAGGCGCCTGCCGACTCTCTTTATTGCGGAAATTCCGGAACAACCATGCGCCTTATGGCGGGAATCCTTTCCGGACAGACTTTTTCTTCCGTACTTTTCGGAGATGAGAGTCTGGAAAAGCGTCCCATGGGGAGAGTGTTGACCCCTTTATCAAAGATGGGAGCCAAGATTTCCGCGGAAGGAGAAAAATGCACCGCGCCCTTAAAGATAGAAGGCAGTGCACTAAAGGGGATTTCTTATGAAAGCCCCATTGCTTCCGCACAGGTAAAGTCTGCCGTACTTTTGGCGTCTCTTTATGCAAAAGGGGAGACGGTCTATACGGAGCCTTCTCTTTCAAGGGATCATACGGAGAGACTGCTTTCCGCAATGGGGGCGGATATTGAGACAAAAATCCTGGAAGACGGAAAAGCCGAGATTCACTTAAGACCGGGAAAAGCCTTGCAAGCCATTCCGGGGATTTTTTCCGTCCCGGGAGACATTTCCTCCGCAGCTTACTTTATGGCAGCCTGCTTCTTCCTGCCTGGTTCCGAAGTTTTATTGGAAAATGTCGGTCTAAATGAAAGTCGGAGCGGAATCTTGGATGTTCTTTCCAATATGGGTGCAAAATTGCAAATTCTCAATAAAAGGATTGTAGGAGGGGAAGAAAGAGGAGATGTTCTCCTTACTTACGGAAAGCTTCGGGGTACGGAAATTGCAGGTGCTCTTATCCCAAGACTCATAGATGAACTTCCGATTCTTGCCATACTCGCTACGATTGCCGAAGGGGAAACCGTAATCAAGAATGCGGAGGAGCTTAAAGTGAAGGAAAGCAACCGCATAAGAGCAGTAGTAGAGAATCTGACAAGCCTCGGAATTCCCTGCGTGGAAACGGAAGACGGCATGCGGATTTTTGGGCGGGGCGGTATTTTTCCCTTGAAGGGAAAGCGAATTTTGAGCTTTAAAGACCACCGCATTGCCATGAGCTTTGCCGTACTCGGTCTTCTTTGTTCGAAGGAAAGTCCTATGGAGATTGAGGATGCGGAGTGCATTTCCATTTCCTATCCCGGATTTTTCAAAGATTTAGAAAATTTGCTTGACGGAAATCCTGCGGTATGCTAGAATTCGCTAGTCGGTTTCAAATCGACTAAGGCGAATTGGTCAAGAGGTTAAGACGCAGCCCTCTCACGGCTGAATCCCGGGTTCGATTCCCGGATTCGTCATATCCCGAGCGGTGCTCGGGATTTTTTTTATATAAAAATCGGAGGATTGTAATGATTTCTTATAAGAATATTCTGTTTGATATGGGAAATGTCTTGGTAACCTATAATCCGGAATGGGTTATTCGGCGCTATACAGAGGATGAGGAATTAATTCGAGAGGTAAAGAACATTGTCTTTCATTCGCAGGAGTGGTTTTTACTGGATGCCGGACTGATAGAAGAAGAAAAGGCGGAACGAAACTGGATGGAAAGACTCAGTTCCGATAAGGCAAGAGAAATCGCGCATCTTTCTTTTCTAAACTGGCATCTTTACAATATGAAGACGATTCCGGGGACAGCGGAAATGATTCGTGCTTTAAAGGAAAACGGAAAAGAAATCTATTTGCTTTCCAATGCTTCCCTGCGTCTCCTTTCTATTTATAAGGAAGTGATTCCTGCAGTGGAATGCTTTTCCGGGATTTTCTACTCTGCAGCACATAAGTGTGTAAAGCCGCAGGACATTATCTATGAGCGCTTTTTAAAGGAATACAGCTTAAATCCTTCGGATTGCTTCTTTATTGATGATTTGGAGGAAAATATTTCTGCGGCGAAGGCGGTCGGTATTTCCGGAGCCGTGATGAAAAGCAGAACGGCAAAAGAAACAGCGGAGATTTTAGGTTTGAATATAGGAGTATAGTTTGAAGACAATTTTTCCGATAAAGAACTACAAAAGCGGGGAGCATAGTCTTCCCCTCATTGAATCTCCTCTTTTACAGGAAATTAGAGGACTTCGACACGGCTTTTCCACGAGGAAAGGCGGTGTTTCGAAAGAACATCTTTCTTCTCTGAATTTAGGCTTCAATTTGGGAGATGAAAGGGAGAAAGTTTTAGAAAATTTTCGTATTTTAGGAAGTCTTTTTGAAGCGAAGCCGGAAGATTTTGTGCTAACGCAGCAAACACACAGTGTAAATGTCCGCCGCGTGGGAAAAGAAGACCGAGGAAAGGGCATTTTCCGGGAAAGAAATTACACGGATGTGGATGCCCTTATAACAAATGAAGAGGGGGTGATACTCACTGCCTTCTCTGCGGACTGTGTGCCGATTCTTTTCTACGATAAGGGGCACAGAGCTATCGCCTCCTGCCATAGCGGATGGAGAGGAACGCACGGAAGGATTCTGGCACGCGTGATAGAGGCAATGCAAAGAGAATTTTCTTCCAAACCTGAAGAAATCTATATTGCAATCGGACCGAGTATCTGTAAGAATTGTTATGAGGTATCAGAGGATGTGGGAGAAGCATTTTTAGAGGCTTTCCCCGCGCTAAGGGAAGAGACAAAAAATGCTTCCCCTATTGAACGGGTGTCCGAAGAAAAGTTCCACATCGACTTATGGGAGCTTAATCGTATCATTGCCTTGGAAGCCTTTATTCCGCCGGAAAATATTTCCATAAGCGGCTACTGCACCATGGAAAGGCCTGATTTATTCTTTTCTCATCGATATAGTCAGGGAAGAAGAGGGGTGCAGGGAGCTTTTATCAGTCTGAATAAGATATAGGCGGAAGAACGAATCGTGGCTTGTAAAAACAGGTACTTACTATGAAGAAGAGAAAGAGTAAAAACAGAATTCGGGAAATAGGCTTACTGCTCATGTTTGCGAGCCTTTTTTTGTGTTCTTGCAGGCATTCCTCCGAAAAGGAAAAAGCCAGTGCGTCCGTCTTATCTCCGAGCGAAATGGGAGGAGATTCGGACAAGGCGAGTGATTCGGAGCTGAAGTTTAAGCTTGATGAGAAAATTAAGACAGAGCAGGAAGAGGCACTGAGTAAATACCAAAATTTAGGTTTGGTGCAATGCGATTCTTACATCAACTTTCGTTCGGATACCAATGAAAACGACATTCGTAATATCATCGGACTTTTACGAAACGGTGCCGGCGTAGAAGTATTGGATGCCAATCCGGAAGGAAAAGAAGGCTGGGCAAAGGTGCGCTCCGGCGGCCTGGAAGGATATATTGCAAAACAATACCTTCTGGAAGGGGAAGAGGCGAAGAAAAAAGCCTGTGATTTTATGGCACCGAGGGTGACCATTTTAGCCGATAAGCTTCGTATTCGTTCCACCCCGGAAAAAGTTGAGGGAAATACGCTTTCCTCCTGTGCTAAAGGGGAGCGATACATCGTTCTCAGCCGAAGCGGAAAGGACTATTTGAAGATTTCTGCGGATACGATTGAAGGAGTGGAAGAAGCTTATATTTCCTCCAAGTCGGAAAATGTTCGTCTGGAATATGGTCTCGATGAGGCGAGAAGCTTAAATCTCCGCCAGAAAGTTTTGAATCTATATGACAATTTGGGCGTTTCCAAGGCACAGGACTATATTAATATCCGTTCGAGTCCGGATGATAAAGGAATAGAGAATATCATCGGAAAGTTTCCAAGTTTTGCGGGAGCAAATATTCTTTCCGAAGAAAACGGGTGGTTAAAAATAGAGTCCGGCGGCATTACGGGTTACGTGAAGGCGGAACTTGTAGCAAGAGGAAAGGAAGCGGAAAACCTTGCATTGGAGCATGCCACGGTAATGGCCATAGTAAATACCGACTCTTTAAATGTTCGTTCCAGTCCGGATTTAAATTCTTCTGCTTGGACAAAAATCACGAGAGACCAAAGATATTCCGTGGTGAATCAGCTGGACGGTTGGGTGCAGCTTGATTTAGACTCCGGCGATGATGAGGACGGAGAACAGGGGGCCTTTGTCTCGACAAGAGATAATAATGTTTCCGTGAGCTATGCTCTTTACGAGGCAATCAGCTATCGCCCGGCACAGGACAGGGCAAACCAGGCGGCTAAGAGAAGAAGTGATTTAGTGAATTTTGCCTGCCAGTTTGTGGGAAATCCCTATGTATGGGGAGGGACCTCTCTTACGCGAGGTTGTGATTGTTCCGGATTTACACAGACGATTATGAGTAAATACGGTGTGTCTCTTCCGAGAGTATCCAGGGAACAGGCAAAAACCGGAATAAAAGTAAGCAGTGAAAACATTAAACCCGGTGATTTGATTTTCTATGCGAACCGTAGAGGAGTGATAAACCATGTCGGCATCTACATCGGAAACGGTCAGGTCGTAAACGCCGCATCCCGTCGTTCCGGAATCCGGATTTATCGCTGGAATTACAGAACACCGGTAGCGATTCGAAACGTGCTCGGAGAATAAAGATTTGCATTGATAAAATCATTTAATGATAGAAAGGATAAAAGATGGAGAATTATATACTCTCTTGCTGTTCTACCATGGATTTAAGAAAGGGTTGGGCGGAGGAACGGGGCGTCAACCTGATTTATGCGAAATTTTTTCTGGAGGGAGAGGAGTTCCGGGATGATTTTTATGAGTCCATCTCGCAGGATAAGCTCTTTGAACGGATGCTTTCCGGTGAGAAAAGTCAGACCACACAGGTGAATACTGAGGAATATATCGATAGCTTCAGAAAATATTTAGAGCAGGGGCAGGACATTTTCCATATCTGTCTCTCCAGCGGAGTATCCGGAACCTTTAATTCCTGCCATATTGCAAAGGATATTTTACAGGAAGAATTCCCGGAGCGAAAAATTGAAATTGTGGATTCTCTTATGGCGTCCAGCGGCTATGGACTTTTAGTGGATAAGGCCTGTATGTTGAAGAAGCAGGGCTTGGATATGGAGACGCTTCGGGTAGAGTTGGAAAAATGGAGAAATCGTCTTCACGGCTATTTCTTTACCTCCGATCTTCGCTTTTTTATCCAAGGCGGAAGAGTCAGTAAGGCGGCAGGCTTTATTGGCGGACTGCTTAAAATTTGTCCGGTTTTAAAGATTACGGAAGAGGGAAAGCTGAAGCCCATCGAGAAAGCCCGCGGGAAGAAGCAGGCTATGGAAAACATTCTTTCCAAGATGGAGAAGGAAGGGTATCTTTCTACTGAAAAGTGCTTTATCAGTCACTCGGCTTGTCCTCTGGATGCGGAGAAACTTGCGGAAAGTATCCGAGAACGCTTTCATCCCGAGGGAAGTATTGAAATCTTTGATATCGGCGGAACGATTGCCTGTCATACCGGCCCCGGAACAGTATCCAGCTTTTTCTTCGGAAAAGGGAAGGAGTAGAAATTCCTTTACGTTTACAGGAAAACATAATATTTGCGGTAAACAATGATGTAAGTAGTAAATGCGTTGACAACCATGAATACAGGATTGCTACATCTTCGCTTCTTGCAATCCTTATAAAATCGGAGGTGAAAAATGGGACTGGAGACAGAGAATCCTAAACTTTTTTTGGAAGAAGCTAAAGAAGCATTAAAGAATTTTCAGGAAATTCAAGAAAACCGGAAAGCTTCTATAGAAAGAGAGAAAGAAGCAAAGTTTTCCTATGAAAAAGAGAGAAATGATTTAAATGAAAAGATTGATAAGACGATTAGAGAGAGACAAAAGGAACTGGACCAATCTTACGAACAAAAAATAAACCAAAGTAATGGTAAAATCAAAAAGTCGCAAGCTGCTAGAGAAGCTGCCAAAAATAAAGGAATGAAAGAGCGTATCGCAGAAGAAACGGCTCCTCTTAAACAGGAAAATAAGGAGCTGAAGAGACAAATGGAGGGAGTGTGTAAGAGAGAGGGTGCCCCTGTCTTTATTTCTTCCAAACTCTTTGCCGTGTTGTATAAACAGGTTGGCTTCACGGAGTTTTTGTCTTTGTTTTTCCTGTTTCTCTTCTTTTTTGCGGCGATTCCTTTGGGACTTTATTTTTTCCTTCTTAAAGCAAAGGGCGTTTTATATTTGGCGGGAATTTATCTACTGGATATTCTGATTTTTGGAGGGATTTATGTCTTCCTTGGAAACAGAACGGTCGGAAAATACAGAGAAGTAGTAAAACAAAGCATTTCCATCAGAAAAAAAATCTTTAAAAACAAGAAAGCTATAAAATTGATGTCAAGAGATATACGGAAGGATTCCGATGACGGGCACTATAATCTTACGGAGTATGATGATGAAATTGCACGCCTTACAGAGGAACGAAATGAGTTTATTGCACAAAAGCAGAATGCTTTACATAACTTTGAAACGGTAAGTAAGGAGATTATAAAGGATGAGCTGGAAAATGCGGAAAAAGAGAGGCTTCAAAGTTTAAAGGAGGAGTGGAGGAAGAGTAGTGAGGAGCGGATTAAGTTAGAGGCTTCGGAGAGAGATAAGGCGCTTATGCTTTCTAAAGAGGTAGAGCAGTATATCGGGAAGAAGCATATGAATGAGGCGGATTTAGAAGCTTTACTCCATATTTTAGAAGAAGATAAGGCAAAAAGCCTAACAGAGGCTATCCTGAACTTGGATGAAGAGAAAAAAGAACTATAAATATTGTAAAAAAATACAAAATTTTGGGCATAAACTTACCATAAGTCTTAAATAATAAGGTTACAATATTGGAAGGATTAGGCGTCCTACTTATGCATAATCCCGGTTTTTCCAAGAAAGTATCTAGTTTAACTTTGGCACGGCATTTTGAATCTATGCGCGCAATTCAATCTGTTAAAGCCATTTTGATTAAAGGAGGAAAAGCATGTCCAACATTCATGTAACCAGTGAGATTAAGAAACTGAAGAAAGTTTTACTTCACAGACCGGGAGAAGAGCTCTTAAACTTAACCCCGGATACACTGGGAGAGTTATTATTTGATGATATTCCCGATTTGGCGGAAGCACAGGTTGAGCATGATCGTTTTGCCAAGATTTT
>ERZ773196.911-NODE-911-length-17681-cov-3.518722_pt1 | contig 17681 bp, 18 predicted proteins | sample MGYA00581009_ERZ773196 | MGnify/ENA primary metagenome ERZ773196 (study PRJEB29015, sample SAMEA2738162) | human oral metagenome | biome: human oral; feature: human-associated habitat; material: saliva | place: China | collected 2243 ... | reverse complement strand
AATTTGATATCCTTTAAGAGGAATCTCACCACGTAGACCAAACTTATTAGCAACTAATGTGCATAAGAAAATAACCAATTCATATAGGTTGACATAATCGGGACTTAACCGAGGGAGTTTCATTTTCAACTTATCCATCTCATCCTGATTGTCGATACACATACGAATGGTATAAGTAGATTCATAGAACGTCTTAGTCATACTATAAATCAAGTCGATTGACATATACTTCGTGATAATGGAGTTGAAGTTATTATGACAAATCTTTTCCATTAAGTCAGAATCGTTAATCCAATATGGGTCACCATCGGTAATGGCATGATAATCTACTTTATTATCTGGATTAGCAATCGCAGCAGCAGGGTCCATATCACGAATGTTAACACGTTGGAACCATACGTTCCATGTATTCTCACAGTCGATCACTTCTTTAGGATTCCCTTCTTCATCAACAATCGTTTTATACTTGATGATTGGGTTATCATTTGTATCGCGTTTATAATCTTTCACCAAATAATATTTATATACATTAACCTTGATGAAGTTGAAGATATTGGAAATATCATAAATGACTTGGTTAGAGGATTTCACTTGTAACATCAAGTTCAAATCCTTTGCAATAATTCGTTGGTATAATACGGCAATCTCTTCAAAGTAAGGCATATTATATCCTTCGAATAGGTATCGTATCAATGAGTCATCATAGAACTCACGAGTGATACCTTGTTTAAAGATGTTAGCGATGAATCGTTGGATCGCAATAATCATGATTAAGAATCCCATGAATTCATCATAATATTCAAACATCTTGTTGTCTTCTTGGGTATATAAGCCCATCATGACATAGTCACGAGCTTCATTATAGAACTTAACAAAGTCGTTAGAGATATATTCTATGTCTGATGGTAATACATATAGTAATTCATAGTTTCTAGCAGTCCTAGCTGTATGATATGGTATAGCGTAGCCACCCAAAAATTTCAAATATGGTTTATCAGGATGCTTCGCGATCAGTTCATCGGCTATACCGCTAGTTGTTACTAAGTGAGCTAGTTGAGGATCCAATTCATGTACTGGAACGTTCGTAGGAATCCCAAAACGATTCTCCGGAACGTAGACAAAATCGGTATCTTCCATGTCTGGTTCACCATGTAACATACGATAGTAGTTATTATGTTCTTCAAAGGAACCAATGATTAAGTTCTTTTGAAGTTGAACGACCCTATCTCTATATTGAGGAGGGATATTTTCTTTATCTTGTTGGCATTTCGTCAATAAGAGACGATCTATTCCCGCTTTAACAAGAACGCTGCGTTCAAACGTAATATAAGAATCCCAATAGTCACCAGTTTCAATGGCTGCTACATAAGCATCACCCATTAATTTGGTATTCTTGGTTTCATATTTTTTTGCTTGTTTACTCTGTTTGATAACAGCAGACCGAATAATTTTTCGTAATTGTAACAGGAATGTGTCCATGTCTATACCATTATATAGCATAGCTGTACCATCCTTTCTAAATACATAGTTATTGTACTTAAATAGATGTCAAATTAACCAAAAAAAAAAGAGGAACGGAAAGTTCCTCTTTTTCTTATTACTTACGAACCACTTTGATAATGGTATCACCCTTACGAACAGGAATGACTTTCTTACCAGGATGGTTACGAGTAAGTTCTGGGAATTCGTCAGCTGATACATCAAAGATATCAGTTTTCAATAAGACTCTGAATTCACAGAAATCATTACAACCAATAACGAATGCTAAGTGTTCACCTTTTCCCAAACTAATCAACTTGAGAACTTGACCACGTCGATCAGATTTAGCAAACGTATCTAATGTACATCGTTTACCATTGCCTTTATCGGTTAAGATAAGCATTTGGTCATCACTGTTGGTAATACGAGCAATACCAACCACTTCGTCATTTGGTGCCAAATCAATACCAATGACACCACGACTCATTCGATTGGTTTCAGTAAATGTACCTGTATCAAATCGTAGACCATTACCTTGTTTTGTATAGGCAATGATATCCATAGCATCTTTACCTTTAAGTACAGATACTAATTCATCATCTTTATTAAGAATGATACTAGCTACTGATGTTCGGAATGGGTATTTGGAACAAGATGTTTTCTTGATAATACCCTTCTTGGTAATGAATGTGAACGCTTCATTGGATTTCACAGCATCTTTTGTAAAGATAGCTACTACATCACCATTGATATTTACATACTTGCTTAAGGCTTCACCATATGATTTTTTATCAGATGCCCGAATTTCACCAACTTCTAATGCATGCACATACCCTTTACGGTCGAAGAATATTAAACTATCTAAGTTATTCGCATGTACAATCTCTACTGGTTCATCACCTTGTGCTAACTCACCAATGGATTTTACATTGTCAAGTAATTTCTTAACATACCCATTCTTCGTGAATACGATAAGATGATCGGTATCACTATACTTAGCATCATTTTTAGCTTTCACCACTCGAGATAATCTAGGTTTACCATATTTGGCAATACCCTTTTCAAGTTCTGCAATGATTACCTTATCTAATTTCTTAGGTTTAGTAATCAATTCTTCACAGACTTCGATCTCATCAAGAGCATCTTTTAATCGTTCTTTGAAACGTTTTAATGCGGATTTACTAAATTCGCTCATCCGAAGATTGATGATTTTGTTAGCTTGTACGGTGGTTAAGGCATAATCCTTATTAAGCATCTTAATCAATTTATCATCTTCTGATTTCTTAATCATTTTCATGATTTTCTCAGCTTTACCTGGCGTTTCAATGATATCGATTAATACTTCGGTAATATATACCAATTCTTTCAATTTAACTAATCGAATGGTATACACTTTACGTTTAAACAACCGACGATTCATAATCCAACTATGAATGATGTCTCGAAGGTTAAAGAGTTTAACTACGTAGTTATCAACGAAGTTCATTTGTGTTGGGAATGAACTTTCTAACCCTGTCTTAGAATATAAGAACATCTTCATTTGATGCAAGTCTACTTCTTTAGCAAACTCAAGAATGAGATATACCGACTCGGCATCAGATGCATCATTAATTCGTTTTAACCCAGGGAGTTGTTTACTTTTACTGAATTCTGCAATCTTGGCGATAACAGATTCAATTTTTGTTTTATATGGGAGAGATGTGATCGTTAAGGTATGTTCATCTGGGTCTTCGATAATCGTCGAACGCATCTTGAATACACCTTTACCAGTTTCACAAATCTCACCAAATTGACCTTCATCAATGATATCACATCGAGATGGAATATCTGGAATGAGATATGGATGATAGTCTGGGTCTTTAATACATTTGATAACTTCTTCAAATGCTTCTACTAGGTTAAAGGATGGTACATAGGTAGCCATACTGAATGTAAACCCAGTGGATGGTTTCAATAACATATTTGGATATTTAGCTGCCAATGATAATGGTTCCATAAGGTCTTGATTATACGTTGGAGCCATATCCATGACTTTATCATCCCATTCACTAAAGAAACAATCATAGGCAAAGTCAGATACACGACCCGTAATATACCGAGCACTCGCTGATGGACTACCAGCAATCTGACCATTGTTACCACCGATTGTCATCAATGGATATGGGACTTCCCAGTCTTTACCAAGACCGGTAATTACATTTTCTACAGAGGAATCACCATGAGGATGAATCTTGATAACGTCACCAATCAATGACAATACTTTTGTCATCTTCTTAGTCGCACCCGCTATCTTAGCTGTCGCATATAATACACGACGTTCAACTGGTTTTAATCCATCTGTAATATCTGGGATAGCACGTGCCAATACAACGTTAGTACCGTACTTATACATCCCATCTTCATTATAGGCACCAATATTCTCTTCCACTACACCACGGTTATTGGTGTATAAAGACATATCGGTGATTTTACCACTAAATTTCTTCTTTGTCTTTTTCGCCATTACGTTCTCTCCACTGTTCCCTTAATATGAAATACTGCTGAGATTCTTCCATTTCCTTGGTTTCAAGATATAGATATAATCCACCGAGTGCACTAACCAGTAGAATCACAATAATGATAGCGATAATTTCTGGTAGTTCCATAGAGATACACCTCCTATTCATAAAACCCATTATGCGATTTTGTATGTTGTATACTTTTTGTGTGTTGGTAGCTACCTATCGATAGTACCAACAGCACAATCAGTAGTATTATTACAGGTATAACCATAATTAGTTATCCAAATCATCACGATTGAATTTATGACTATTATCAATCATAAACGCTTTACGAAGTTTTGTATTTGGACCATGTAATACTTTAACAGTATCCAATTCACGTTCCAAGTCATCAATCGTTAACCGAATCAATTCGCGGTTAGCTGGATTCAATGTGGTTTCCCACATGATTGTCTTATCCAACTCACCCAACCCTTTTATCCGTTCTTCGATTGGTGGTAAATACTTTTTCGTTTCACGGAAGAACATACCTAAGCTGGTGTATACTTTCCCACCATCTTTGGTTTCCATAGTATAATATATATCAGAATGATTCGCTTCTTTAATGAACTTCATTAAGCGAGACGCTTTATTGAAGAACGCTACATCAACCAATAGATATTGGTATATACCATTAATAGAACCTTGGATAACCCCAGTTTTAGCATCATAAACCAATTCAGGGAAACGCTTCTTTAATTGGCTATTGAATGTTTTGGTTTGACCATACAATAGCGTGAACTCAATGAGTTCTGGGTTCGTATAGAAGTATTGAGCTAGCGGTTCAAGCTCCAATAAATAATCGGAGTTGATGTTAATTAACTCATGCATTTCTTTATTGGATAACTTATGACCTTTACTATTCGTAAGCGTTACGTTTTCAACAACATTGTCGGCGAATAGCTTATAGTAATCCACCTTAGATAGGATATACTTATGCTTATGGTCTTTTAAGATGTATAATGGAGCTTTCGCTTTGTATAACATACCTTGTTGCACAAGCTCAGGCATGAAGCATAAGAAGAATGTAGATAGTAACGAAGTCATATTATAGCCGTCGATATCTGAATCGACGAAGATAATGATTTTATCGAACTTCGATTTACTTAAGTCAAAGTCTTTACCAATGCCAGTACCAATGATTTTGGTTAACGCTTTCAACTCTTCGTTTTGAAGAACCTTTGCTAATGGCTCACCATAGGTATTCATTGGATTACCTTTGATTTTGAATACAGCTTGTGTCATAGGGTCACGAACAGCAGTTACGCCACCTTTCGCAGAATCCCCTTCGACTATGAATAGTTCCTTATATCCTTTACCAATCGCTGGACTATAGCCACTCATGATAGATTCTTCTAAGGAATCCATTGGTTTATAATCAGACTTACGGATCTTAGAAACTTCGAGTCTTGCACGAGCATTTTTCTTAATATACGTAGCAATCTTCTTAGCTTCAGAAGCATGTGACTTCATATACTTCATGACAGCATCATAGACTGCATCACGAATCTCTTTCCCTAACTCACGATTACCAACCGCTTCTTTTGTTTGGTTCGTAAATTGTGGGTCATTATGGAATACGAAGATTTCAGTACATAGACCTAAACGAATATCTTCAAAAGTGATATTCCACTTTTTCTTTTCATTATCGGTCATATACTCTTGGGTAATCTTAGACATAGCTTGACAATAACCAGTCTTAGCACCATTCACATGTTCACCATGTTGAATAGTTTTAACCCAGTTACAGAATGAGAGTGTGTTATAGCCATCTGTGCTATCATTCTCATCATAGTTGAAACATACTTGAATATTCGGATCTTTCGCAGTGAAGTGAATCGTAGAACTCAAGAGAGGTTTCTTGATTGTGGATTCGAGAAGTTCAACTGGACCATTTTTATGTTTTAACTTAATGGCTTTCTTCTCGTCACCTTTCTTTTTAATCGCAGAGTAGTAAATCGTTTTATTACTCGGCATGAAGTAAGAGATAGTATCGATCCATTCGAACAACTCTCCTTCATCAATATTACATTTACCAAGGTATTTAGCACTTGGTACGAAGATAGCTTCGGTACCATGTAAATCCTTGGATACGGTTTCATATATAGGTTCACCTTTAAGACGTCCATCAACGAACGCAAAGGTGCCACGTTTACCGTCACGTGTGATGGTAAGTGTTAAGTATTCTGATAAAGCATTAATGGCTGTTAAACCAACACCGTTTTCCCCAGCTTTAAAGGATACTTCAGCACCCTCTTTGGTTTTACCGAAGTTAGAACTGGATTGTAGTTGGGATACAACGTCAATAACATGCTCAAACGGAATACCACGACCATCATCTTTTACGGTTAATTTATTTTCTTTTACATCAAATGCGATGTAGATATTCTTACATGGAGAATGAGGTGACATAGATTCATCAATCGCGTTATTGATCAATTCTTTACATAAATGCAAGGCACCTTTCTCACCTTTGTAAGAGATATACATAGTCGTCCTCTCACGAAGACGTTCAAGGTCATCTGTGATGACGGTTATGTTATCATCTTTGTACTTTGCCATAATCTTAAATGGACCTCCTAGTATAAATAACAAATACTAATTTGTCTATTTGCGTATTATCTTTAATGGTCTGTACTAGTATACAGGCATTAAAAAAATAAGGTAGCAAGCTACCTTATTCTTAGTTATTGATCGACAGCTTCAATGATATGAGCAAGCAAATTCACTCTTTCACTATATTTAACTGCCGTCTTGAAGATATTCGTACCAGAATATAATGTTAAGTGAACATCTGGAATTATATCTTCATCGTCATCATCATCAAATTCATCATGAACATGATGATGGTGACAACAACCACATTCACATTCTGATTCAGTATCGTCATCTTCTTTAGATATTTCTAGTGATGTGATACCTTGAGATTTAACATATTCCTCAATATCATTGATATCAATATGACTTTCATCATCATATTGTTCAGGATGTAGCATAGCATCAACATTAGTCATGACCATATAGATACCATTTTCATCAGCCACATCTAGTAGACTAGTGACTACTTCAGTATCATCAGCAATGGAAATAAGCATAATGATATCACCATCAACTAATTCACCAGTTCTAATTAACTGATAGGGGTCACCCATTTCAATTAGAGAAAATCCAGAACGTTCTGGCATAAATTTCAAAATATAAACCATTGGTGCAATCGCATCAATGTCTTCTAATTCACCTGTTTCGGAATCCAATACAGCTTCCATTAGATAATCCATATCTTTATTATAATACATGAATGGAACATCTGGTTGAATATTTCCTGTGATAAATTCATTGTTTTCATCAATTGGTGTACCTTGAACCAATAATTCAAGTTCTTCTTTTGTGTACATTGATTTCTCCTTTAAAAATAAAAAATAAGGAATATGGGATATACCCATATTCCTTATTATAGCTTCGTTTATGGAAGCTTTTAAATCGATTTAAAAATTTCCAAAACTATTATCGGCGAAGAATGGAGCTACCGCCACCAGTGATTGTCATGGAAGAACGATATTTCTTGCCGTGTTTACCATGTTTCTTACCTTTCTTACCGAAAGCTTTATTTTCTTTTAACATGATAACTTTGAATGCACGAGCAGACCAGTCGATAGCACGTTGTGCTTTAACCAACTTTTTAAGTTCATCAGAATCTGGTTTGAAGTCTGCTTGTAACTTAGTTAAGTTAGCATAGTTGAGACCATCGCGTTTCCATTCTTTCAAATGAGCCTTAACTTTCTTAGGATCATTTTGTTTCATTAAGAAGCGGAAATCTAACTTAGCTCCACATTCTTTACAGCGGAACACGCCTTCTGTTTTCGTTTCTTTAAGACGCATGGAGTTTCCGCGTTTGTGTAAGCATTCGAATTGTGTGTCACGTTCTTTTTGTTCAAGAGCATAACGTTCTTGGCGAATACCTGCCAAGATTTTTTGAATGCCATTCAATTTGTCTTTTTTGTCTTTGTTTTTCTTTGCCATGTGTTATTAACCTCCTAGCAAAATAATAAAATATTGATAGAGAATTGTCCTATCACGTTGAAATAATATATATTTTTATTCCAACTTGTTTTACTGTTAACGATTAAGTTAAAGATAAATCGAAGTTCATACGTAGATAATCTACGTTCTTATCATCAGCAAAGATAAGCTTTTGAATATTTTCCACATGAACTACGTCCCAGTAGTATGCTTTGTTATCTTCATCATATGGACTTTTACCAGGGAAATATACTTTGCGAGATAAACAGGAAATATCTGTTTCGATTTTGAAGCAGTCACTAATAGGAACAGGTTCAAGTTTGAATGGGTGTTTATCTTTTGTTGCTGGATCCGTATTTGGTACTTTACGTTTATCATCGAAATACCAACGAATCGAGTTATCGAAGATAATCCCTGCTAACTTGTCAATACCCTTTTTATTAATGATAGCTTGGAATTCACCGATATCCATTATCGTTTCCTCCTTTTCTTCTTCTTATTTGAAGTTACTCGCTTGTTAGACGACTTATTTTTATTCACTGTAGAGTTTCCTAGCAAGCGTTCACGAATATGTTGAGCCATTCGCTTATTTTTAGCACGCCAATCATATTCAATGATTTTGGGTTTAAATATAAGTTGTTTGGATAATGGGTTCTCCAAATCAACTCCCGTTAAGGTAAATAACTCTTTCATAATTACTCCAGTATAATCAATTGGTCAATGGCACGTGTTACCGCAGTATATAACCATTGACGTCTAAACAGATAATCACCGAATGGTTCATTAATCACGATAACCTTATTATACTGACTACCTTGAGCTAAATGACAAGTGATCGCATAGCCATATTCAAACTTATTGAGTCGTGACATATGTGATTTTCTATAAGCCGCTGGTAATTTAAGGTAATCTCTATCCATTGGTAAATCAATGAATGATTCATTCATAAATTCTGGACGAAAATCAATGGTCAGACGTTTGGCACTCGATGACTCTAAATCGATATCTGTGATATAGCCAACCATACCATTGATCAGATAAATATTATCCCCAATGGAAGCATTCCAGTTATTTTGACGACAAATCATCTTATCACCAACCACTGGATCATCTGTTTTATATTCTAATAACACTTTTCGATAGAAGTTATTCAGACTATCACGTGTTTTATTAGTACCACAGATGATAATGTCACTATAGGTGAATAGATTCTTATCAAAATCACGTTGTGACATAATGGCAATGGAATTGCCTATATTGCCTCGTGTTAATCGTTTCCCTTCTAAAATGTCTTTAGCTAGCCAAGGGATAGGTGATTCGTCACTTTGACGCATAATTTCTGTTAGTATCACATCAGGATTCTTTAAGAAGAATGAGTTACCGATAACTGGTGGTAACTGATTCAAATCTCCCAATGCAATGACGGGAATATTAAATTCCAATATCCATTTTGCTAATTCTTCTGGTACCATAGCCGCTTCATCAACTACGATTAGACGAATATCACCATCAAGATGTTGTTTACGACTAAACTTAGGAACCCATATATAGTGACTCTTTTCAGTCACAATAGGGTCACCATTTTCATCTTCCTTAGGTACCATCTCTATATTACAAATGGAACTATGAATTGTTTTGGCATTTAAACCGGTTCTAGCTAATGCTAATGTAGCTTTACCGATATATGCCATAAATAGTACTTGGTCTTTGGATAGACATAAAGCTTCAATCAACTCTTTGACAATCGTGGTTTTACCTGTACCAGCAGCACCCGATATTTCAAATACTTGCTTAGTCTTATGCTTCCACCAATGTAAGAGATTTTGTAAGGCAGTCTCTTGACCTCTATTTAATTCCATTAGTATAACTTCCTCTATATAAAATACAATAGTAAGAGTATATACCTATGTACGACAAGGTATATACTCTTATTTTTTAAAAATCAAAGTCTATAGTGTAATCTTTTCCACCAATGAGTAACGTAATCGATTCAATCGCTATAGTACTATCAAAGTCCCTGAACGTGATAGTGCGAATGAACTTATGTCCTCGTGGTAAACCAAAATACATATAAACGAGGGTTTTAATGATCTTATACATTTCAAGCATATTGGTTTCACTGGGCATGTCATATATACCAATAAAAGAACGAAAATATTCTTTTAAGAGTGTATAAAATGAACCATTAGACCATTCATGTACCCGAATCGATTCAATTTGATTGATTGAATCTTGAAATTTCAAACCGACTTCAGTTTGGTTCGTGTTAGGCACGGATACGCTGGAAGCAAATTGACCATTGATTATATCTTGATCATGTACGATTAGGTTACAATAACAATTAAAATCAGACTGTACAGGCTTTATCACTTCTAGCATACTGTGTACTACCCCTTACAAAAATAATCAACTTAGTGTGATTCTTCAGTATGTGCTACTGGTGGGTCAGCAACTGGTTGTTCAGTTACTGTAGCCGTTTCAGTATTAGAACTAGGAACTGTAGAAGCAGCTGGATCTGTATGATGTTCAGCTGTTGGCTCAGCACTTACAGGAGTTTCTGTATGTGTGGTTTCAATAGCTGGTGTACCGGTTGTTTCCGTTCCTGTTTCCGTAGTAGCAACAGTGGTATGTGGAGTTGTTGGGGAAGGTTGTTCAGTTGCGTGTGTTGTTGTTTCTGAAGTCCCTTCTGGTTGTTTAGGAGTTGGATCTTCTACTTTAGGCGGTTTTACTTCAGGAATCACAGGTGGTTGCACTTGTGTGTTACCATCTTGATGACCAGGTTTACCTTCCGTAGGTTTCCAATTTCCTTCTTCGTAGATTTGTTTCAAAATTCGTTCAATGAATTCTTCACTAATCTTAGGATAATTTGTATATTCTGGACGATGAACGGATGTACCAGATGGAATATCTTCAGTAGAAGTACTTGCATCCTTTTTACCTGGTTCAGGGTCCTTATCAGCAGGAGTATCTACTGGATTAATAAGGGCTTGTAATTTAGTCGCTAACGCCATATCTTTCTTAAGCAATTCATTAAACGCAACAGAAAGAATAGTTCTAAATAAAGAACTATTAATAGCTGGGCATTTGCATTGAATATATGCCAAATCAAGAGGTTTCGTTAAATCGTTAATCAAGCCTAATAGTTTAGTTAAATCTGCGATACGTTTGGATACTTGATGCATGATACGAATATTAGTGGCATTATAACCCTTCATATTCACAATATCAGACTCTTGTGGATTCCAGTAATCACAGTTTGTATCGTCATTTGTTACATGGTAGGCATGTTCGTCTTCCAAGTGATAATGTGGACAGTGTGTTTTAGCATAATATGGATGAAGATTCATATCCATACGAGTATCATACCCAGGTTTATTTGGGATTTCTCGTTGATAATCATATTCTGTCATCATATACTTTTCAATTGCTAACCGTTCTTTTGTATTCACTCTACGAATATCTTCATAGAATTCATCTTTAGGTTCTGTCACATTTGGGTATTCAGAAGTTCGTCCAAACCATTGATGTTTATAGAATTTAGACATGATGGACCTCCTTTTATAGAGATGTTAACATAACTCTATGGATGCTTATTTTGCACATTATGTTAATATAAAGGAGGAAATGGTATGCAAAATGCAGGCGGTAATGATTTTTCATTAGACCAGTTTGAGTATTGCTATCTAGTAGAAGATACAGATCCCTGTGCTACACAAATGAAAATTTATGTACCAAAATTGATGGGTCAAAAAACTGGTTCTGCAAATACAAATCAATCAGGGGTTGATCAAACCTCTTTTATGAACTCTGGTGATTGCAAATTAGAATCATCATCTCAAGTTCAATCAGCAAACTATATCATAGCTCGTGTACAGATGCCACTTGCCCATAGACATTCGTTTCATGATTGCCCAGGTAACTGTGTGAATCTAGTGCATGGAGCTCAAACCTGTTGTCCAGGTACATCAGACTTAAAAGTCTGCCACCACTTCCACCACGATCATCATTTCCCTCATGAAGGGGATAAAGGTTTAATTCCAAAAGGATCTCGACTCATCTGTATGTTCATGAATCATGATCCAAATGACTGTATTGTGACTCGTATGGAAGTGATGTTCCCTAATGGGCAAATCAATCCAATGGAACCTGCTGATGAACATCGTTAATAGTAAGTGAGGTATCCAGATGATATCAGATGCGAAAACGATAACGCAACAGATTATAACAGGAAAGAATCTTAAGATTTCCTATAAGAACTTCCAAATTGAGCAATTGGTAAAATTGGATAATCATAATGTACTATTACTGAACGTATTTACATTATTGAGTAAATACCGTTACCATATTGCTAAATACACAAAAACATATGTTATGAATGACGTAGATGCTAAGAAATATGAATATAAGCCATATATGTTAGCCAATGAATTGTATGGAACTATTGAAATGGCTCCATTGATTCTACGAATCAATCATATGACATCCGTTACTCAATTTAAGGATCTCCAAAGAGGCATTAAGTTATTTAATGGTGATATTTTGGATTTCCTCAATGAAATGGTTATTAAAGAGAAATCTGTGATAACAGCGAATCGATCTCAAATTAAAGATGAGATCATTAACTTATAAACACCTATAAAAAACGATAACAATAAATTAGGTTGCACACGCAACATGTATCAGACTGTATATGTATTAAATAATTTATACACAAGCGGGACCCTTAATCTCTTTCCGATTGTCGTGTAAGTAGAGGGGTTTTAGAATCATTAATGACAATTATACTTACTACAGTCAAGATCAAATAAGTGCTGCAACTATGTTCTTGTGAGTTATCCTGAGGTGACAGCCTTTCAAATAGATACTCAAAACCAATCCCCAATATGGGGATTTGTATCGGGTACATACACTACCCATAGTTCCTCAAGCTGCCATGTGTTGACTATGGGTTGTACCCCTAGTACTAGGACACGAACATCACCTAAAAATGTTGCTGAGGTTGTTTGGTGTTTCATAGTTTTCTCCTTAATAAATAAAAGAATAAACAAAAGAACCGCATAGCGAACTGATTATACGTCAGACGCTATGCGGTTCTTTTGTCTTTTAATCATCAACAGTAACAAGATCGGCACCTAATGTGTCATTCAATGAGAATGAGCGAGTCACTTCACTTACTTCTTCTTGTTCACCTGCCTGTTTACGTGGTTTTCGAGTATGAGCACCATGTAAACCAAATTCATTCCCCATATCCGCTAAATCAGAGGCTAAGGAGAATTTAGATACAGAATGATCTAAGTTCACATCATTCACCAACATAATCGTACTACCCTCTACGAACGGGTGATTGATATATAATTGATCGGTCATGGTTTTGTAACGTTTCTTTAACTCTTTGATGGTTAAGTACCGTTTACCTGTAGACCGTTCATTTTCTACGTTAAGAACACCAACCCAGTCGGAGTTCTCTAATAGATCCCATGCTTGTGCTACGTTACCGCGACCAAGCATTTTACCCAAGTCTTCTTTACCAGCATCATGGGCAGCATCGATTGCCATATTACCTGCACGGTTAATTTGTTGTGCCGTAATAACGGGGATCTTCAATCGGATGGCTAAATCTTTCATTTCATTGGATGCGTATTTTAACCGCATAATTTCATCTTGTGTTGGTTCACTAGAACGAATCCGTTTAATGTAGTCAAATACGAGAGCAATGACTTCATTATTATCTTCTTCAATTTCATCTATGATTGTATATAAATCGGAAGTACTAATTTCCAAGTTACCATAGTACTTCATGATGATATTGGTTTCACCCTCTTCTAATGTCAACCCACCTTGCTTACGCATTAATTCGATGGCTTGTTCTGGTGTGAAGTCTTTAATATCTTCTGTTGATGTAGAAAGGTTGAATAGACGGATTAAGGATTCTTCTACGGAGTTTTCTGTTGTAATGTATAATACCGTAGGTCTAGCGGTAGGTTTACGTCTTGGTTGAATTCGATTGAATGCTTTAATCCAATAGCAAGAGTATAGTAACATAGCTGATTTAAAGCCACCTGTTACCCCTAACCACATATATAAACGACCTGGTAAATATCCTGGTGACAGCATATCATTCAATGCTCGAACACCAGTCATTAATGCCAAATTATCATCAGCGGCATTTTTAATGGTTTCTTCTACGAATGGTTCCATTACATCTTGTTCTAAGCTAAATGTACTCATAGATGCTTTGGATTCGGATTTTCTAATATCGGTTAATAGATTCCCTATTACCGTTTTAATTTTATTCGTCGATTCTTCCATGTTTAGATAATCACCACAATTGATATCTGAGAATGAATCGAATAGTTTATCTCGATAGTAGAATAGATAGGCATGCTGTAATAGAGTTTCAATCAATTTAATCGTATATTGAATCTCTTCATGGTTCTTATCCGTATATTCATCGAGATATTTAATGATATTTTTACATTCAGGTTCATTTGGGTCTTCGGCCGCAGAGATTAATGATGTGCGGTTAATGGTACCCATACTGATACGAGCATCTAATGCTCGTTTAGCAAACCAAAAACGGGCATACATTGTCACGTCTTTTTCATATGGTGTTGCATCCACTATATTCAATAGTTTTTGTAGGTTATTTAGATGCATACGAGTAATCGTAGGATCATCTGAAAAGATAAATCCTATGAACTGTTGCAAATAGTTTTTTGTAAATTTTACTGGTACCTTATGCATCGTGGAATCATATGGTGATGTAACATCACGTTCATTCCGCTTCTTATGGTACGAAACATCTGATTTTAACAAGGGGACGACCTCTCCTTACTTATAACAAATTGAGTTCATCTTTAATGACGTCTAATGGGATTTCTCGCTTATGACGTACACTGATGAACTTCTGAATCTTTTCTTCGTGTGAAATTCCTGGATCAAATACAAAAGCGTATTTGGTTAATAGGGTATTCACAACTTTCTCACTTTCTTGTTCTTTGACAAATTGAGCTTCATCGGTCACATCCAATTTAAACCGTGGTTTGTCTTTAACAAATTCACGTAAATATTGTAATGCATAGGAGAAGTCAACTTTCTGTACTAGAACAATTTTAACTCTTACAAAATCAGCTTTGATAGACATCATTAGATCGACCAAATCTTGCGGTCGATCTCTATATTTTGTAAAATCGTCAACCTTAATGGTTGTATATTCTTCAGCCATAGTATTTTTGACAAACTCTACGGCATACTTATGCGTGTTTATATCATATACGCACAGATAAAAACCCTTATCTTTCTCTTCACCATGTTGGAATCGAGAGAATGAGCCTGGGTAATAGATATGATGTTTGATTACTGTATTGGTGTGTATATGGCCAAAGAAAATAGGTCCTTTACAAGCCGTGATCAATTCTTTGGACTCGAATACAGGAGCACGACTCATAGTGATTTCACTTTCTTGTGCTTTAGCCATAGTCCCCACTTCTTTAAACATACCATGACCAAATATAAAATCATATTGGTCAGGTGTTGATAAGTACGGAGCATAATACTCATCTTGATGCTCCATATATTCTTCCGGAACATAGAGAATATCAATACCTTCCACTAAGTGTTCCTGTTCAACTGTCATAATAATTCGAAAATTAATGTTATTCCGAGTTTCATATTGACGGAAGTTATGTAATTGACGATTGTCATGACTCATAGTGCCTTGAATGACTCGAATGTATTTGATATTGTTTTCGATACAGATATCAACGACTTCTTCCATAAACATCATAACAGAATGAGCCGTTGAATAGTTCATGCTGGTTATCCCGTGGAATAGATCCCCACCAAATACAATCATATCAAGACGTTTCCCATCAATCACTCGCAGGAAATGTTCTTTGAGTTGTTCATATAATTTTTCTGTTCGTACAGCACCAAAGTGAATATCTGCAATAAACGCTACTGCAAATAATTCGTTCTGTATCATATGATAGGTCCTTTCCAATCTTCGATACTGATATGGTTGAGTACTATGAATGCTTCATATAATTTTTCAAAAGCCGTTCTATACTCCACCATCTCTTCAATTCGTTTTGATTTACTAATAATAGGAATATCAGCCTTACCAGTGAAACACACAATACGACAGGTAGTCAACTTATCGTATATTTCTGGTTCTTTAAATTGTAATAAATTTAAATAGGCTGCTAATTGCATAAAATGGGTAAAATGAGGTTTCTTTGACGTCTTAAAATCAACCAGTGTTAACTCATTATTTATAGTTCCAATAAAGTCTATTGTACCACCATAACGCTCATTATGTAATCGAAGTTCAGAGCATTTTGGAATAACATTACAATCACGTTTCCACTGTAGGTAGTAATTAAATCGCACATCAGCTTCCCTTTCCAATTTATAATCAATATGTGGAGAGTAGTGCGTCTTATTAATATCACACTCAATTTTACTATGAACGAGTGTGCCAAGTAATGCTTTCTCGTCTAGGAAAGCTCTATATTTAATTCGTTGTAAGCCCAACCAATTCGACCAATCCATTAATCCTTTCTTATTTAATAAGGAAATGATGTGTGTTACGGACGGAATCTCATGGGCTTTGCTATTATAATATGGTAAATGTGCCATATGTCTATTTCCTCCTATTAAAATTAATTTAAGTTATCACGTTGTCATAATGTATATTTGAAATTACCTGTCGTGATTTTGGATATATATTATCGTTATAGCTATAGAAGGATTTTTCATAGCATTATATTTTCTATTTTCTTGAAAAGGAGAAACGAATTATGATCGCAAGACAATATTTCATTAGAGTTCGAGATTCTTTTAATGACTGGACAACTGCCGCTGATAAAGATAAGTTCGAATTTCTAAGAAAAGTTGATGAAATTATGTATGGTCAATTCAATGACCGTATCGATGTTGATTGGATAGCTGGATTAGATGGCTATGATTTTAAAATTGAATTGGGAAAAGAAATTTGTGATATTATTGAACGTTACAACGACACGATCGATCCAAAGGTATCCAATGACCCACGCATTCAAGATTATTATCTTAGCGACATTCGTGTACCGGGGGATGTAATTGGTTGTGGGCAATAGGAAATAATCTTTTATATAACGTATCAGTATTATAGTTATATAAGGAGGTAATTAGACTATGCCAGAAGAACACACATGGTACGTTAAACTGGTAAAACCAAACCACGAGGCAGTATGTATAGAGAATGAAAATGTGACACGATTCTTAATTGATGTGATTACATTCATGCGTACACATTATACGTGGAATGAGTTATTAACGATACCAGATTTTGAAGACTATAAAACTGAGTTAGAGCTAAAACGAGCATTAGTTGAATCACTAAAGGTTGCTTTTAGAAAATACATTTTGAGATCTAACGGCAGTAATATTTATAGTAAAGTATCAGAGGATTATATCCTCGCATTCTTATCACCAAGTGATGAGTAAACGAAAAGAAGAGAATGGAACCGAAGTTCCATTCTCTTTTATTTTTTTTGCTAACTATTAGAAATGATTCATGTTATGGTAAGATGGCATAGCATTAACCATTTGAGTAGTGTAGCCAGAGTTGAAGTCTAGGTAATCGCGAAGGATGCGATA
>ERZ773196.910-NODE-910-length-17684-cov-16.269839_pt1 | contig 17684 bp, 19 predicted proteins | sample MGYA00581009_ERZ773196 | MGnify/ENA primary metagenome ERZ773196 (study PRJEB29015, sample SAMEA2738162) | human oral metagenome | biome: human oral; feature: human-associated habitat; material: saliva | place: China | collected 2243 ... | reverse complement strand
GCACTATTAGTATACTCAATCTTTGCAGCATCAAGAGCAGCAATAATAGTATCAATATTAGCGTTAATAGTGATAGTGTTCTTTACAAGTTTGAAATCAACGATAACACGTGCAGCAGGTACGCCCAACTTTTCAGAAATAAACTTTTTTACTGCTTTTTGGTCTCTAATTGGTGTAGTAAACTTTACCGTCTTAGTAGAACCATCTACAACGGCTACGCCTGTAACCTCATAAGAGTTAACCTTAACAGTGATACCATTTTGGATACGCATTTTAATTCCTTTCGTTAGTTGTTGTTAATGCGTGTTACTTAATTGTAATACATTGTTTCTAATAGTGTAAGTATTATTTTTTGCGGTTATTACTAGCCTTATTCTCTAGTTCAACTTGCCATTTTAGTAAGGCTTTTTGTTCGCGTTCGTATTCTTTCATTTTTACATAAAAATAACCTTTCAAGTAACCAACACAACCAAACACGACAATAATTAAAGCAAGTTCTAAGTAATGACTATTCAATAATAAATCACCTCTTTAACAAGCGTCTAAAAATTCTTCTGCACTCAAGTATAACCATTCATTACAGAAACAATTTAGCATTTCTAACAGTTCATCATATGACATATAAGAACAAATACAGTCATTTAATGAAACATCGTATTTTGTGCAATTTTTAAGGTGAACGTCTAAATTGTCCATAACTTCAAGTAATTCAGATTTATCAAGCATAATATAAAACCTTTCTACTCAACAACAACCGTAATATACTCTATTTTGTCATTGTTAAAATATTCAATTTCACAAACAAAAATATCATATTTAATAATATTGTTAGTCATAACTAACAACAAATTATATTGATTTTCTTTGTTTCGTGCGCCGTTGCACTCGTCGTTTTGATAGCAGGTGTAACATCTATCTTCAAAATCGCAACTATGCGGATAATAATGTACCGTAGTATCATACTTGCTATTGACTAACTTGACAAACTCATCAATATCAAGTTTCATAACTTTTTTGAAATTGTTCAACATTTTATTTCTCCTTACTTGATTTAGTAATTGCGTCAATCGTCACAATAACGCAACAAACCGCAATAACAACAAACATAGACATAACAACAATACCGTAAACGTAATCAAATAAATCCAATTTTCTCCATTCTTTAAAAATCTACAAAATACACACCAAACCAAAAAAACCAAAAATATGCGATTGACAAAGAACGCCCCGCAAGCGGTTTCCCTCTTGCTGTCTATTATAATACACTGCAACTGTTACGCCGTCAAGCGTCACAGTTTCATCTTCACAATTCCTACACAATTCAGAACAACGCTATAATATACTAATGTACGCGCGATACCACAAATAAATAACGTTGTCAAGAAGAAAAATAAAAAATAAGTAAAAATAAATCGCATACCATAATTAAAAATAAAAGTCAATACAAATTCACAAAATAGAAACAAATAAAGTTATCAACAAACTTTCAACAATGTAGATAACTTTAATAACAAGTTTTCAACAACTTTTCAACAATGTAGAAAACTCTCGTTTGGAACATATGAGCATATGTGCATATGTTAAAGTGAGCAATAGAAACATATGAATACCCATACATATGAGCAATATAAACATATGAGTAACTTCAACATATAAAAATACTGTAATAATGCATACATGAATACATGAACATATAAGCATATATCCAGTTAAATGCGCGCCGAAGCCTGAAAAAGTTTCTAAAAATACTGTAAATATTTTCTAATAAATCCTGACATGAAAAAACGCTAGGGGTATTGTTGAAATACCCCTAGCAATAAGCAGAAACACAATAAAATAAAAACGTTAGATTGAAAATAGTTCCCTAGCTTTGCTCAATCTTAATCTTTAGTTCGCTCAGCTTTGAAGCTACAGAATCGCTAACCATTTTTGCAATATCATCAGGATTTACTCCGTTAGCTTTAGCAAGCGCATCAATAGCAGCGTTTTGAGCAGCAAGAGTTGTTTTCATTTCAGCAACCATGTAATAGATACCTCTCACGCAATTATACATATTGCCTTCAGGCGCAGTGCTATCACCGTTTGCATTTTTCCAATCATAATTCCAACTCAAATTGTTATCCTCTTGACCTCCATAATAAGTATAGTCAAGAATCTTCTTTAACATATCATGCTCTTCATTAGTCATATCGCTACCTCCTGTAACGTATTGATTCCAAGTGCTAATATCACCGTAGAAAAAATTACCATCAAGATTGCCGTTATAACCATTCAATCTTAGCGATGAAGTAAATTGCCATGCAACAAGATTCCAACCGCTTGTATTATAAGGACAATTAGTATCACTAATATAATATGAATAGTTATCAGGATAACCAGCAAGCCATAAACCGCAATTATCTTTAATGTATTGAGAACCATAACCAAGTTGATTGATAAAACTACTAGACATATACACCCATGGATAAATGCCACTCAAAGAGTGAAACTTTTCAACGAATTTATTTAACCATAGATTGCTGCATCTAGTATCCTCAAAATCTAGGACTGGAATACCCAGCCCTAGATATTTCTTGATTGCGTTAAAAAAGAAAATTGCTTCCATGCTTGCATCATTAGGACGTGCAAAATGATATACACCGAATGGTATTTTCTTATCAATGCAATGTGCAACAAATCTGTTACAACTACTATTGATATAATCAATACCCTCTGTAGCCTTGATAATCATAAAGTCTGTATCAATAGCGTTTGGATTCATATCATTTTGATACCCTGAAATATCAATACCACGAAGCATAAAAGATTCTCCTTAATACTGACAAGTAACATTGCCTGTATCGTAATCAAATATTGTTACTCTTTTCATTGCGCCTGTAAATGCACTATTACCCTCAAGTCGTTCAATCTTTAGAGTATTGTAATAATCACTGTATGTATAAACGTTAATAATACTCGTTTCATTAGTGATTCTTGAAACGTTATTGTACTTATCTAAAGTAGTTGAACCTACAGCAATATGAGGATACTTCATAGGTGTACGTGAAACAAGTAAGGCATCTGAATGGTCGTGACCGTAGAACCAACCTAGAACACGTAAGCCCTTAATTACATACTCATCTACAAGTTCGTTCAAAGAGTTAATCAATGGATACCAATTAAAGCGTCCTTGATAATCAGGGAAATTACCACTTGCAATAAAATAACCATCGCAAGAATAATTACATTGCAAGTATTTAGGTGAAACAGGCAACTCGTGAGAACCAAGGAAAACTTTAGTTTTTGCAGCAAGGCATCTTTCAAGCGTTTCAGTTAGCCATTGAGTTTGCTCTTTCATTTCTTCTTCAGAAATAGCGCAAGTATCAAGCGAAATGTACTCAATATTCTCGTCATTAAAATGCTTGCTATACCAAGTTTTATTAGTAGTTACACCCCAAGAACCTTTATAGGGATCAATAAACTTAGTATACAATTCACCTTGTGATGGTGGATTTGTAAAGCCCTCTGCAAAAGTTTTGTATCGCTCGTGATTACCGATAGAAAACAATGATGTTTCTAGGTGCGTATCAGAAATATCATTAGAAAAATAATCACGAACGGCATCGCCTGTATGAATCTTTAGATTCACCGCAAGTTTATTGAGGACACGTAAAGTGTGAGCAATTTCAGGCGAGTTGTGCGAATCGCTCCAATGTGCAATCTTAAACTCCATATTAAGCACTCACTGTTCTCATAGGATACAAAGCGCAACCAAAATTCTTTAGATTTGTAGATGCGTCAATAGTCGAACCAGTACCAAGGAAACCAGTCTTTGTAAGATACAAACCGTCCCAAGTCTTAAAATCAGTACCAGTAACGTAAGCAATAACCATACAACCAGTATTGATATAATTAGCGGTAGGTTTCTTAACGTAATTAGGCATCTTGATTGTTTGACGTGAATCGAAGATACTTGCAAGTGGCGTCTTGTTATCCTTATCAAAGTAATAAATGCAAAGAATATCAAACGCAGGAATGTAGAAACCCTTTAGCGTGATACCAGCAGGGCAAACCATTTCATCGTTATCAGCGTTAGAATTAGTAGAATCAAAACAGCGAATCTGTAGCGTACTCAAAAGAGTAGTCATTGTGCTAGTTGAAAACTTGCTTGTTTCAAGAGTACCGTCTTTGATATCTACATTTTGCAGTGGAAACTTAGCTGCTACAGACTGAATAAGCTGCTTAGATTGCAGTGCTTCTGTAGCCTTAGCGTTAGCCTGTGCAACAAGTGTATTTGCAGAATCGGCGGTTTGCTTTGCAGTTGCAGCATCGCTTTTAGCTTGAGTTGCAAGCTGCTTAGCTTCAGCAGCAGCAGAGTTATTTGTTTCAGCACTTGCTTTAGCAGCGTTAGCGGTTTCAGTAGTTTCATCAAGCTTTGTTGACATAGTAGAAACTTTAGAATCAAGCGTTGTGATAGTACCGTTAATAGTAGATACATTACTTGTAATAGTATCGTTAATATTAGATGCGGTAGTTGTAATACTCTGCTTAATTGCATTTACCTGTGAATCAAGATTGCTTGATAGAGTTGCAACTTTAGCTTCCGTTGCAGTGTTCTTTTGCAGTGCTTCATTTGCATGACCGTTAGCAGTAGTAACATCTACATCTTGCTTATGCAGAATTGTATCAATCTTATTGATTGAAGAATTATACTCAGCAAGTAGATTAGGTACTGAATCAGGCTCGTACAAATCAAGCTTATTAAAATCAGTATACTTACTAGACATTGTAACCTCCAACTAGATATTTTTTAGGTACTTTCATATCCTTAAATTCATCAAACTTTGAACCAAGTACAGCAACACCAGCACAATTCATACCGCAATTAGCAAGAGAATCAACTGTATTAAAAACAGCATTAAGACGATTTACTGTAAATGCATACATAGAATCTAGCTTTGATTGCTCCTTATGTGCGTCTACTGAATCAGTAGGCTTACCCTCAGCAACGTTGTAATCCATAGAAACCTGCGTTAAAGTTTCTACTTTTTCATCTAGTTCAGACAACTGATTATTAAAATCAGTTACAGCGTTAGCTAAATCTTCAGGCTTTACAGCACTTAACTCTCCTACTTTTCCTGTAAGATATTCACTATACTTCATTAGCTTATCAATTTCAAGACAAATAGCCTTTACTCTTTGCTCGTGACTGTAAACATCATAATAGAATTTCGGCAACGCAGGTGTAAACTGTGTAAAAGAGTTATATGGAATTAGTGAAAAATCGTAATCAACTGTTTCGTCCATTATTACTCAACTCCTTTCTGTGCCGTATTAAGATACTTGAAAAGTGAGGTATTAGCAAACTCAGGATATGCTTTAGTTACATTCTCTAAAATAGAAGCCATTTCCATAACAATAATGTATACACAAACAACCTCTACGCTAGGAACAGTAAATGAAACGTTAGCAATATGTGTGAATCCAATAGTAAGCGTATAGCTAACAGCAATAAGAATAAGCATTAGTACCTTATGACCGATTCCCTCACGCATCTTTGCAGACTGAATATTATGAAGAATAGTTGCAGCAGTAAAACCAGCAACAATATCAGCAAGCATCATAATACACGCAATAATAATAGACCATAGTTGAGACTCATTAAGTACATTAAGTGTATTCATAATAACGCTCCAATCCATAAAATCACCTCTTCTCATGTTTAATAGCTATTTAAGTTTACACTAAACAGACATGAGAATAGCGAACCCATATCGTTTATAATCAGCAGGTCAATATCATTGTAATCATTTATCCGCTTTGTTACATCGATAATATCAACCTGATTGATTCTCTGAAACTCTTTATCTCTACCGTTAGTTGCATAATCAGCATTTTCGCTTGATAATTGCGTCTGTGGAAAATCAGAATAAATATCCCTACTCTTAAAATACTCTGAATTAGCACCAAATAACTCAGGCGATTCATCAAGTAATTTATATAGACGTACATATTTCGGCATAATCTCATTCATTTTACGAATAAATTCATGCTTCCAAATACCCGGTGGTGTAAGAGAAATTTCACGGAAATAATAGTGATTAACAATCTTTTTGCGTAATTGCAAATCCTGCTTATCACTGTATTTATCCCATTCCCAACCAGTAAGTTTATCATCGCAAAAACCTGCATCAATTAACTCGCAAAGTTGAATACTTACAACTGCGTGAAAATCAGGCTCTTCTGTATAATCAATATCTTCAACCATATTATTCACCTAATTCAGACATAGATTTAAGACTATGAATAATATTCCAATTTTCGCTTTCATAATCTTGACGTGTAACAACCTTAATAGGCTCGTCTAGCAAATCACCGAATCTCTTATTAAGTTCATCTGCTGCTTTACGACGTTCATCAATACTACTAGAAACAATCAGATTTGCAGGATTTTCTTGCGCTCTGATTTCATCTTCTGTTTGACGCTCTTGTTTTAGTGTAGAATTTTCGATACCAAGCATTGTGTAAATTCTACCCCAAGTATTAGCTTCATCTATAGCAAGTTCTTCACCAATGAATTTAACGCCTGTAGTTAAAGCATTATAATTAAGCTGCTCAAAACCATCTGTAGTTAAAACAGCAGGTTCACCGCCATAAATCTGCTTGAATAGGTTAATCATATCTTGCTGCTTTTCTTGAGGTCCACTTAGAATAAATGGAATTTGCTGATGCAGGCGATTCATACGCTTTGTCATGCGAATATGTACAAGTTCGTTTGCATACAACTCAATACCACTCATAAGAGGATAGCGTGTTTCATTGTCAAAAACAACTACTCCATTATCCTTATCGCAAGAATAACGTGTTCCGTTGTGTCCAATAGCTTCCCATTTAATAGGTCTATCATACATATTCAAATGACCGTGAGGTGCGCATTGTAGCGATAGAAACTTTCCTTGCATCTTTTTAGGAAAAGAAATAGACGCCATTCCCTGTGTAATCAATACATATTCAAGATAACGTGCATCACAAGTTGTAGGTAAACCTATCCATTGAAAACGTGACATAGCCATCTTTAACATTATATCAACATAATATTGATATAAGCGTGTATTTATTTGTGACGTTTGCCACAACATAGGGTTTCCGTTCGTTCTATCAATATTAGTTTTGCTTCTCTTTTTACCGCCACGTCTACTCATTAGAAATACCTACCGTTTCAAGCTTCAAAGATTTGCCTAGAATCTCTTTATAAATATCATTTGCCTGATTAGCAACTTGAGTGCTTAAAGCAATATCGCTATTCATCTTTTCAATATAAGTAGCTTGTTTTAGCTTAATATCTTTGTCACTTAAAGCATACTTAATTTTATAATCAATAATCATTTGAATCTCTTCATCAGTCATACCCTGAAAAGTTTTCAAATTAAGCAGAATACTAATATCTCTAGGTGGTAGAGTTTTAACAGCAGTATCATTAGTATCTGTAATAGGTGTATCATTAGTTGTCATAAATATCAACCTTTCCGATTAAATCAGGTGACTTCCAAACAGTAACGCCATTCTTGAAAATATTCTTTAGCGCATTTTCAATTCCGAATGTTGCAGCTTTTCTAATATCAATCCAAATATCAGATACTTTCCAATACGTGAATGTTTCCATAAGGTTTAATCCAGTATCTTTAACATTCCAAATTTGATTCAGATTATAGCCGAATCTTGCAAATTGTGCAACTGTTTGTTTAATTGCAGATTCAGACTGTGTACGTAGCCTAAACTGAATACCGTTAATACCATAAGAATACATTTCAGCATTTCCGCTTGCTTGCGTCAACTGAATAGGATTGCGCTTTGATGCAGCAAGCATAGAATACATTACGCCGTCTTGCGTATTTTCTAATACTTCTTTAGCGTTTATAATTGCAATATCATCAGTACGTAAAGCATTAGCATAGCTAGTCTTTTTTGTAGTATCTGCATTGCTAATAGCAGTATCACAAGTTCTACTAGCATTTCCAACAACTGTATTATACGTTCTATTAGCATTACCTACAGACGTGTTATAAGTGCGTGAATTATTGCCAATATCTGTATTATAATTATTAGCTGCATTTGTAGTTGTTGTATTGTAATTATTATCAGCTTGTTTTCCTGCGCATAAATTATTATTATTTGTTTGTTCTGTAGTGTTTGCAGTAGTAAGTTTTGTAATTGTATCAGCAATTAAATTACCTCTATTAGTAACAGTTCTATTCATATTAGTAGTAGCATCTGTTACAGCAGTATTTGCACCAGTAATAATACTTGCATTTGAATTATTAGTTTCAGCGGTAATAGCAGCTAATGCACCACCAGCAATACCCATGGCAACAGCACCAGCAGCAGAACCAGCAGGTCCTAATGCAATACCCATGCTTGCACCTGTCATTGCGCCTTGTGCAGCCCCTGTTTTAATACTTGCAAAACCAGATGCAGCAGTTGTTGCTGCCGTTGTTTCATTTTCAATTTTAGTAGTTGATTTTGAACATTCATTTTTTTCAGCGGTGTCGTTAGTGGCTTGCATATTTTTATTTGCAGTAATAGATATAGATGTTCTATTAGCACTTTGTGTATTAGCGTTATTACATAGAATACTAGCATCAACATTATCACGCATTGTTTTAGCTACATTGTTAGTATTAGATTTAACCGTATAAGCTACATTATCAGCGTTAGTCTTTACAGTACCAGCCAAATCAACACTATTTGAATTTGCCGTGCTTGCTAGATTCTGCTCATTAGTCTTAGCAGTTTTGGCAGTTTTTGACGCAACATTATAAGCGTTATCAGCAGACGTTGTGGCATTGTAATAACCAAGATTAGCACTTCTAACACTATTATGATAACCTGTTAAAGCCTTTTCTCTTGCAAACTCAATAGAGTTGTTATATTCATCAATATACCAAGCAGTTTCACCGTCCATATAAATTGCATATGTAGGAATACCTAGTTTAATGGTATATTTACCCCAATCACCATAATCAATAGATTCATCTGATTCACTACCGTCAAGACGCTTCCAAGTGTATTTATTAGAACCAACTCCATTGATACCAGTTAAAAACATACGGCAATCAAGAATAGGAAAAGCGATATTAGTTAGCATATTGATACCGATAGACCCTGTGTCCTCAATATGAATCTCAATATCTTTTCCATTATTATCAGAAAACTCAATGTAAGAATAAGGATATGTGAATAGCTTTGCAAAACGCTGCTCTTTTTCATCAAAACCAAACATTTCTTTTGTAAGGTTATAATTGCCTAGATTCTTACGAACATTAGAACAAGCATACATATCATGCTTACAGAACGTAAACTTATCACCCAATGTAATCATGTTTTCATCAACAATAAAAACAGCCTTAATAGAACGCAAAAAAGTAGGAATATTCTTTGCAATATCACTTAGAAAAGTTTTATCGCTTGCTTTTACCGCAAAAACGTTAGTGCCATTAAGCGTCATATTATCTACAGAATTATGCATAGAAACAGGCGTTTTTAAGTCTGAATAATTTCTACCGTTTCCGAATGAATAATTATTAACCTGTAATTGCTTTCCGTACCAGTCACTAGTATCTGAATAGGTAGGTTTAGCAAACTTAGAACCAGCTTTAACAGTTCCAAAAGAACCATTTACAATTTGCTCTTTATTTGCGGTACACGCAAAGCAAACATATTTTTCACCATTACCAAATGGAATAAACTTAGAATCTTTAACAATGCTAGAATTATCAAAATTAACATCAGGTGCAAGCAGATACTTATTATTGTTAATAGGATTCTTCAAATAAGCATCTGTATCGCTAAATGCAACGGGTGCGTGTCCTTGCTCTAGCATCATATAGTTAATATCAGTATCATAAATAAAGTTAGTCCATACATCAAGAGAAATATTCAAAGCAGTAGTATTAGCTGCAATAGTTTCAACATCATTGATAAAGAAATACCAACGCTTATAATCACGCTTATTCTCATAATCTACTGGATTATCAAAATTAGGCATCATTGGTACATCAATATATAGATAATTATAAAGCATACAAGTATCGTATGGAATAGGTACTTTAATAGTACCATCAGGTAACAATGGAATATTTGTTTCAAGAATAATAGAATCAGATTCATCAATAGAATTAAACCACTTATTACATTCCTCTTTAGAATCAAACTTTACAACATTATCATAGTCTGAATCCCATAGAACATTAACAAGTGTAATCTTTGTACCTTTATCCCAACGTGTATAATCAAACTTATTACGATAGTTATTAGTATTGATTGTATTAACGTTAGGAAAACTACCTTGTAACTTTGAAAATTGCATATAATCACGCTCCAATAAAAAATACCCGTTACGGTGATTATACCGTAACGGGTACAAAAACTCAAGCTGCTAGCTGTTTATTACTTAACAGTTGCTTCGCAAGTTGCAGAGTAATCAGAGGTTGCGCCTGATGGATTAGTATAAGAACTAGTAACAACAACCTTAATCTTATCACCTGTCTTTAGATTCTTTGCAACATGGAGAATACCGTATTCATCAACCCTAGTAGTAGAAGATTTAACAGCGGTAGTACCACGCATAACAGAAACATCAAATGTAGCTGCATTAGGAGCAACGGTAACGCCTTCAATAGTAGCAGGCTCAAGAGTACCAGTTAGCTTAACAGTAATTGGAGTGGTAGAACCAGCAGCAGGAGTAGCATTTCCAAGAGTTGCAGTAATACCAGTTACTTTCTGCTTAACAACAGTTATATCTGTAGCAGTACCAGTAGTAAACATAATAGCAGGTACAAATGGAGAAACACTATAGATACCCTGATGATGCAGGAAATAATTAGTAGCTAGTGTCTTAGGATTGTACATACTTGTATTCTGATAAATGGTATCTCTACATTGGAAAAAATCCTCCGTTGTTAGAATTGCAACACAATCAGGAACGGGGAACTCGTCTACAAGAACAGTCCTATAAGAAATCTTAGCCTTATCAAGCTGGAATACCGCTGCAAGAGTTTCAACGTCAATGTTTGCTTGAACTTCAGGAGTAATCAAAAGAACAAGCTCATTAGGCTTAACAAAAACGGGTACATCATCAATATCACTTGCATTGTAAACAGTGCTAGGGAATGTTAGCTTACCTGCATATGCTCTAGCAGCTGCAAGAAATTCCTTGCCTGTAGCTTCATCGTGAGGTGCTGCGCTCAAATGATGTTTATAAAACTTCCAATTCTTCTCATAAAATGCAATAAGCTGCAACATGATACGATACTCGTCATATTCATCTGCGTTAATTGGTAGCTGCAAGAATGATGCGATTAGCTTATTAAGTCCATACGTATCAGTAAAAGCAGTACGCAACTCTGCATCAACAATAGTAATATCGTATCTATCACGCCTATCAACAGAGTGATACCAAGTAGCAACATCAGGACGATTCATTTTGAATACGTCTTCAGCATCATCAGTATAGGAATGTGCCTTAATCCACTTTGGAATCATTTCCTGAACAGTAGAACCGTACATAAGTTTTGACTTCTTAAATACGGAAAGTGGATTCTTAAAAGAGTGTTGATGAACATAAGTATCACCAATACGCATAACCAGTGCATCAACAAACTGATTATAAAAATTCCTATTAGTAGGGTCAAAAAGTGCCTTTACAGTTGCATCAATAGAACCCTGTGTAGGCTCAGGAATACGCTGCTGGAAATCGTTAGTACCATTGAGCCAAATATCGTGCATAATAGTTGTGTTTTTTTCAGCCATTATAATTACTCCTTAATCAGTAATGAATAAATCAAGAATACCATCATCAGAAACATCGTTATCAATATCCATATCAGAATCATCATTAATATCTGAATCATGGATAGTTGAGTTTTCAATAAGTGTGTCCTGAGTTGCAGTAATCTTAGTAAGTGAATCATTGATTGAGTTCATAAACTCATTGAGCGTGTTCTGCATCTGATTAAACATTTCAAGCGTTACAACGTTATCAGAATCAGAAACATTTCCATCAGTAGAAGATACATCAGGATTTTTCTCACCTGTATCAGGCTTCTTATCCTCGTCTTTAACATCAGGCGTTTTATCCTCGTCTTTACCAGTCATTAAAACTCCAATCTAACGTTTACATACAACAAAGCGGATAGACTACACTATGTGCGTCTATCCGCATTTTAGCATAATCGCTCAATTCATGCAAGCAGTTAAAATGGGCGATTAACCTCACGTGGTGTGCGAGAAAATCAATTCTAATCGACCGCAGCTACCACTACTCACTTTATGCATGATGGCAATTACATTTAAGATTCTATACTATCAGGGAATAGCTTGTCAACTTTCAATTCTAAAATCCAAGCCCTATCAGAACCTTTCCAATAATTACCATGTTTATCTAACTCTGTAAAGCCTGCTTGCATAAGTGCCAATTTAGCTGCGCCATCATCACCGAATACACCAATTACAAAACCCAATGCATCATTCCAATATTCTTTAGAACAATCATGCATAACTACATAAGCAATATCAAACATTGTACTTTTCTCCTATCGAACGCCGAATAACTTTAGAATATCGTAAAAACCAATCATTACACTTTCATTCTCATAACGTAATAAGTTGTAATAAAACATATCTGCAACATATCGCATAGTGCCTGATAACCTGTTTGCTGCAACATAGTTTATTGATGCATCATCACGTGTTAAAGAATAAATATTTTTTCCTGTGTTATTAGGAATCTTTTGTGTTACATAATAATATCCCTCCATTTGGTCTAACCATATTCCATACTTTTTACCATTACATATAATACCGAATGAAAACTTTGCGTTCTTTGACTTCTGTTTGATAAACTCCTGATTCTTTCTAATAAAGACGTTATCTACAGATACTTTTCCCTCTTCCGTTAAAGCATACATTCTACCTGCTACAGTCCCAGCAGCTTTTTCACGTGAATATTCACCGGGGTCTGCATAGTGCAATAAAAACGTTTTATTATTGTACCATCTATAACCATACTTAATATCAGTACCAACTTTGTACGCAAAGAAATACGGGTTTGCCAAGTCACAAGCATTAGCTAATAAATACACTCTAGGACGTAATGATTCATCGTCTGCTCTTTCACGGGAAACGGTATCAATAAGATTAGCAAACTTTAGAAACTCACCGTTAAGATATCTATGATATACATCTGAACGTTCAAGAATAGCCTCATCAAAAATGATACGTCTAACATTATCAAATGTGCGCTTCTTTAAGTTCTGCGCATCGCTAAGTGCCACAAAATAGCCAATAAGTTTCCATGTAGGTTTCTCTTTCTTGTCATCAGGTTTCTCTGCTATATAAGCACTGTGTGTATCAGTTCTGAAAAGATAACCCTTAAATTCATCTAATTTTGCAAGTCTATTAAAGTATCCATCAGATACGCCGCTTAACTCATTCTTAAAACGTGTAACTTCTACAAATCTTGAGCCATCTCTCAAAAAGTCCTTAATACACTGCTTTCTTAAACCGAATGTTTTACCTACGCCACGTGCGCCGATAACCATTGTAACATCAGCGTCATATGATAGCGTCTTTTCCCAATCGTAATATTTAGGCATAATTACACTCCATTAGAACCTTAACGCCGTCCTCAGTATCACCTTTAACATATATGATACCGTTAGTTTTGTCATAACTAATATATCTACAGTTAGTATTCACGTCACGATTATACGCGTCGCGTAAGTACGCTACCGTTGATGCGTTCGTGAATTTAAGCGTTTCGCCGAGCCATCTTCCGCTGCTCCACAATGCTCTTGATTGGTGTGACGTGACGTGTCGTGTCGCTCCGCTCCAATCCGTGACATCTAAATCGACTTTATCATACGGTTTTGGAGCGTTTGATTCTAGTATGTGTGAAACGCTGTTATCTACGTACACGTTATAACCGATACATAACTGCAATACATCTTCAATCTTATATTTCTTTGCAAGTTCTGTTATTACCGTTTCGATATTCACGATACCTATTGGTCTAGGTAAACCAGCAGCGGTAACGTGTGCTTTCCCATCGTATGAAACTCTGCATTTATTCCATAGTTCAATATGCGTTTCATAATGCTTCCCTCTGTTCTCAATATCGAACGCTCCAATATCTTTAAGCGAGGACGCTTTAGTAGGAAATGTTTTTCTTAGTCGTGTCATAGTCTTTGTAATTGCTTCTTTTGATGCATCTGCAATAGGTTGTAAAGCTGCGTCTAGTTCTTCGTCTGTAACATTAAATGCGCAAGATACTTTCATAGAATCAGTATCACCGCCTAGCACTTTTACACGATTTTTCATCGCTTTATAAAGCATTTCCATAGCAAGTACCATATGCATACGTGAACCACCTACAATCCTCAATCCGTATGTATATAATACTCTAAGTGTATTCATATCGTTCTTTTCATCAAAGTTAAACGGCGTTGTCTTTGTCATTTCATCTACTATCAATTCACCATTCTCGCATTTATAGCTAGGTTTATAGACATCTTGTGCCATCGTTCCATAAATACCATTAAACATACCCTTAACTGTTCCTGTATACCAACTCTCAAAAAATTGTGCAGGACAAGTTCCATTTCTTAATTCTTCTGCAATACCATCAGGAATACCTGTTAGATTGTATTCATAAGGTACACCTTCTGTGTAGTGTTTTGAAATAAACTTTGCTCTACTTTTCATCTCAAATAACTCATTACTCTGTAGTGTTACAAAATCAGGAGGTGTTCTAAACTTGCCTGTAGCTTCACCAATAAGAACTTCCATTTTATCCCATTCATAAACACGGGAAACGCACCATAACTCTAACTCTGATAAGTTCAAAATACATTCATCTGCTGCATACATTTTTCCAAATGCGCATTTACCGTTTTTCATAGTATCGTACCAACCATAGCTTCTCACTTCATTTTCTTGTGTAGTTGCTCTAGGATCTTGCCCAATATCAATACCAGCTATTACTTGACTTTTGAATTTTGAGGTTGATTCAAGCGCAATTCCCCATTTCTCAAAACACGTTCCTTTACGTATGCGTATATTCTTAAACCAAATGCGAGCATGAATAGCGTTTAAGAACGGTCTTTCATAATGCTCTAATATGTACTCTGTAGGCGTTTTCAAAATCTGATTGCATATAACTTCTATTTCTTTGTTATCACGAATCGTAAAATCTTCAGGAATAAATCTTCCGTTAATAAATGTATGATGCATTGAGGTTACATCAAGCGATACAACATTATGCACTATCTTATTTGCCGTTGCTGCTGCGGTGAACGTAAAACCACCTCTAAAGCACGCTTTTCTTAATGCGTATTGTCCGAACGTTTTCGGTCGTTGCGATAAACATTTCTCTATAAATGCTTTATCAAGTGATAGTTTTTTACCGTCTTTTTTATCTACGTATAAACTACCGATTTGCTTACGTGCCATTTGTCTTACAATAGACGTTTTTGTTAGTACACGGTTTCCTAAGTCATCTTGTTTTAACCATTCATTTGCGTGTAATAGATACCTTAAATACATTGGAATAACTTGTGTATCTCTACCAGCATAAAATAACTCTTCTTCTGATAACGGCGTTTCAGGTGTTCTAATAAGTGAATAATCCCAATCTCCAACCGCTTTCGGTAACCCCGCCGTTTCTCCCATCGCTTTTAAACCACGCATTTCAAGATGATATGTATCCCAAAATCTAAGCAGCATATTATCTGTTTCTTGCTCGTACAAATCTACTGTATAAACATTAGTGCTTGATTGTGCATTTACTCTAATATCATATTCACCATTCAAATACTCCATCATTGGCTGCAAGTCAAACATCAAGTTATAAGCACAAATAATAGGTACTCTTTTAATAGCTTTTCCATACAGAATATATTCTTTAATCTTTTCTTCCATTTCTTGTTCTGTTCTATAAAAGTTTATTGTATCGTCTACATCAGGTTCATAATTGTACAAGTCAATATCTCGCAAATCGTTATCAATAAAAAGAACGGGAAAAGCTATCGTTTCACTCCCCTCTCCATAGTTAGTAGTTTCTGTATCGTAAGAACAAACAATGGAGAATTTTCTACGCTTATATCTCATTTCTTTTCTTTTACTAATGCATAGGAGCGTAATCAGGAGCGTTAATAACATTACCAGTAATAGGCGATGCAATATATTCATCTTCATTATCCTTTAATATCTCAAACGCAGCAGCTTTTTCTTCATCAGTCCAACCTGCGTCAGGTGTAGCGAGAATCTCACGTGCTTTTTGTAGCTGCAAATTCTTCTCATTATTCACGATATCATCAAACAATCGTCCTAAATCAACTTGACCGTATGCTTTTAGAATCGCTTCATATCGCTTTGTAGGGTCAACGTCAGGTCTATTCCATGCTTTTCGTGTTACGTTGAAAAATGTTTGTACTTGATATTTAGTATAAATACTATCTGCTTTCACGCTTGCTTTATTTATTTCAATTCTTGTAGCGTTATTTTTCTTGTTTATTCCTCTATAAGTGTATGCATCAAATCTTGTGTTTAGTTCTTTTAGATTTTCAAAGTTTGCTTCTACTTTTTCCTTGCTACGTATTTTCTTTCCCGTAGACTTTGCATATGTTCTTGTACTGTTTACCGCATTTTTCAGTTTTTTAATGTTACTCTTAATATTTCTTTTCGTTTCTTCATTTTGCGTGTCTTTTATTACTTGCTTTAGCTTTTTTATTCTGTTCTCTGCTTTCTTACGCTCGTTGCGTATTTGATTATAGTTGCTCATAGATAACCACCAATAAATGATTAAAAATAGGGCGCAACCTATTATTTAAGCTACGCCCTATTGTGTGTATTAAACGATTAAGGTTAAACAGCAGGTACAACACTCTTCAAAGTGTTGCCATTATTGAGCGTCTGCTCAATACACTTAACCTTAACAACCTCGCCTGCCTGCAACTCTGCGCCCCAAAGAGCGGTAATAACTTTGAGTGAACGTGCAACGCCATCAGACTGCGAGAAAAGAACCTTACCATCTGCAAGGATTAGATAGTTATTGGTACAATCATTTCCTGATACAGCACGTGTGCCGGGAGTAGTAACGATACCAACAAGCTCAATAACCTTGTTTACATAGTTCTTGAGTGGCTCACTACCATTAAGCGCGGTTGCAACCTTAATTTTTCCCTCATTGGTAGTCATATCAAGAGTGCAGATATACCCCTCAGGAATGTTAAAATCAGGTGTAGCGGTAGTGATAGCTGCGGTTTCCTCAGCCTTAACAATCTTCTTATCAGTTGCCATAATAAATACTCCTTAAAATTGAAATAATAGTTACTGTTCTTTTGAAACTTTTTCAGTACGTGAGATTTGGTCTGCTTCAGCAATAAACTTTTCCAATGGCATTGATGCATAAAAAGCATCTAGCTTTACAGACTTTACCAATACACGCTTACAACCTAGCTTTTTACTGCAAGCGTTTGTTGCCCGTGTAATATCACTGTAATCTCCATACAATTCAACAGTTGTTTCACGCATCTTATTTTTCTTGTCAAATACGACGCACTCACAAGCTGTTTTTACTACACGCCTACCGATTCTTGTTTTTAATCCCATAACACCGCCTTTCATTTTCTTGTGCTATACTGTACTCT
>ERZ773196.904-NODE-904-length-17743-cov-21.877544_pt1 | contig 17743 bp, 11 predicted proteins | sample MGYA00581009_ERZ773196 | MGnify/ENA primary metagenome ERZ773196 (study PRJEB29015, sample SAMEA2738162) | human oral metagenome | biome: human oral; feature: human-associated habitat; material: saliva | place: China | collected 2243 ... | reverse complement strand
AAAGCTAACATCGCTGGTGTTACTATCGACAACAATGGTATCAATGCTGGTGGTAAAACTATCACTAATGTAGCACGTGGTATCAATACTAATGATGCTGTTACAGTAGGTCAATTGAACGATGTACGTACTGCAATGGCTAATGGTGATGCAGCTACATTGAATCGTGCAAATGCTTACACTGATAGCCGTGTTAGTGAAACTACAGCTCAAAACGCAGCTCTAGCTGCTCTACACCCATTGGACTTCAATAAACACGATAAGTTCCAAATCGCAACAGGTGTTGGTAATTACAAAAACAAAACAGCTGTAGCATTGGGTGCATTCTACCAACCTAACGAAAACGTATTACTTAGCGTAGGTGCAACTTTAGGTGCTCATCGCAATGTCGTGAATGCTGGTGCAACATTCCGCTTCGGTAAACATAGTGAAATGAACACTGACCGTCACGACGCTCTTGAAGCTAAAGTGAAAACTTTAGAAGAAACATTAGCCGATATTTCTGCTAAATACGATGAACTTCTAAAGAAAGTAGAAGAAAAATAATAATTATATTATATTAATGGAAGAGGCTCTTAATTGAGCCTCTTTTATTTTTAAGGAGGAACTTCAAATGAAAGTAAACAAAATTCTATTGACTGGTTTGGTATTAACAACCTTATCCGCTACAGCTATGGCTTCAGAAAATAATCAAAATTTCAATGTTGGTCATTATCGTTCAACTACAGAAGCTAATAATTCTATTCTTTATGGTGAGGACATTAATGTCACTCAACATAATGACGGTAAGGTAGTTAAAAACATCCTAATCGGTGGTTACAACAACATGGCTCAACATGATGCACATAATAGTGCAACATTTGGTACAAGTAACAATAATAACTCCGCTAATAGTATTGTGACTGGGTTCCACAATACTATCACAAATGCGGAAAACACCATCGCCGGTGGTGTACAAAACGCATCCCATTCTTCTAATACATTAGTATTTGGTAATACCAATGCTATTGATTTTAGAAGCGATAACAGCTTTGCTGGTGGTGAGCGTAATAAAATTACAGGCAAAAATTCCTTTGTCTTCGGTGAAGATGCTGTAGTAGAAGGCGACAATACATATGCTATCGGTAAAGAAGCAGTTGCCAATGCTAGTAATTCACTTGCTATTGGTAATGGAGCAAAAGCAACTGAAGAAAACAGTGTAGCTATTGGTAATAACTCCATTACTAATACTGCAATTGGAACTGAATCTGAAACTATTAATGGTACAACACATACCTTTGCCGGTAGTGCTCCTTTAGGAACAGTATCTATTGGTGATATTGGCAAAGAACGAACTGTAACTAATGTTGCAGCAGGACGTATATCTGATACTTCTACAGATGCTGTTAATGGTAGCCAATTGCATGCCATTATTAAAGAAACAGATAAAATTGGCACTAAAGTAAATAGTCACGAAACTCGTATTAATGATATCAGTGCTAAAGTAGATAAAAATAAAGAAGTATTAGGTAATCATGAAGTTCGTATTACTGACTTAGAAGATAAAGTTACCGTCATTGGTCCTAATGCTATCAAAGAAGCTAACAACTACACTGACAGCCAAGTAGCTAGTGTAGGTGCTCAAAGTGCAGCTTTGGCTGGCTTGCATCCTTTAGACTTCAATAAGGATGACAAAGCTTCCTATGCTGCATCTGTTGGTCACTACCGTAACGCTAACGCTGTTGCAGTCGGTGCATTCTACCGTCCTAATGAAAGAACTATGATCAGCACAGCTATTAGCTTTGGTAAATACCCTCAAATGAACGTTGCTGTAGCGTTCAAAACTGGCAAAGGTTCTGAATATATCAATGAAGCTAAATCCAAAGACAGCAGAATTGAAAAGCTAGAAGCTTTGGTAGAAAAATTGACTGCCGAAGTTGCTGAACTTAAAGCTAACAAATAATTTAACTTAAAAATAATCGCAGGGGTGCATTTTACACCCCTCTTTTATTTTTTGTCTCCGAAAGGAAGGATAGATAAAATGATCCTTTATTTACCAGAACGTCTTTATGATGAAATTAAAGATAATCAAGATTTTATCGACATCTCTGAACAAATGGAAGATATCTATACAGAGAAGAGTACATTTGAACATGCTATCACAACTAACTGGGTAGATAATGATGAAATCAAAGCTCTAGGAATTAAACTAGATAAACTTATCGAAACTTTCTTCAAAGACAAACCTAATTATATTGAAGAATACAAAATCAACAATGGTAAGTATTCTAAACAAGAAATGATTGTTAAGTATGAAACTGGTAATGCTGAAGTTTATGATTATGAAAACAAATTCTTCTTATTATCTAATATCCTTAATAAATCATATGAAGATGGTACATACACCGAATATATGAAACCTTATGTAAACTTATTCGAGTCTACTAGCTTAGAAGAAAAGAAAGAAATGAATCTTTCTAAATATATTTGGTTAAAATATATGCATGCTAAGTTGTATGTGATGGCAACTAAGATTAATTTCGTTGATATGAAATGGGATAAATCTTTTGCTGACCAAGCATTACAATTATTAGACGAATTGAATGTATATGATGATACAGATATCTTCGAAAACTCTTTCTTAGAAGCATATCTAGAAGCAGTACAAACTGTAATGGCTAATAATCCTAAATTACCTAGTCAAGAGATTCTTAATCTATTGGGTAGAGTAAATGGTATTGTAAATGAAAAATCTTTCCAATACTATAACTGCAGTTTCTCTGTATTATCATATATGGATACTATAAATAACCTATATCTATTCAAAGGTGATTTTACAGCATTCCATCATATGACTTCTACTATTGTAGATTACATTAACGACTCTCTATATTATATAGAAAATACTCTTCGTGGTTTGAGCTATTATGATAAGTCTAATCATGCTATGTATGCTATTCTTATCCGTAAATATCTTAAACTCACTGACTATTGTGACTATATGAGAGATATTAAGATCAAATATCTTTCTGATACAGATAAAGAGTTTATTCTATCTGATAGATTAGGTTCTGATGTATCTACAAATCCATTTAATGGTGTAGTAGAGTCACGTACTCTAGAAGATTGTGATTCTTTCTTCAAGAATAACTTCTATCTAGAAAATCTTAAGCATATAACGGTAGAATAACTATGTTTGATACTATAAAATATGTGCTTATTAAGTTCTGTAGCTTCTGTAACTTAGATTGTAGCTATTGTATTATCTCGGATAGAGATTCTAAAGCTAAATCTAATGTATTCAATCAGTCTAGGGAACTTAGAAAACTGTTACTTACTATGGATATCGGTCCAGTATTAGACTTTGAACTTACTGGTGGGGAATGTAGTCTATACTGTAACGAAATTAGATCTTTTATGAAGGAAATGAAGAAGATCGAACGATATAAAGATACAAGAGTAATTGCATCTACTGTAACCAATGGTACTAACTTAGATGGCATCTTTGAATTACTAGATGATAATGTATTAGACTCTTGGTCTATGAAGATGTCTTGGGATGGATTATATTCCGCATCAAAAGTTCGATTTTCTAAATTACCTCAATACGATGATCAATTCTTTAGAGATCAAGTAGCTAAACTTGGGGCAAGTAAATATCGTAATGATATTTTACTTAGAATAGCACTTACTCATGAAACAGTAGACGACTTATACGATTCCGTTAAGTATGCAAGAGATTGTGGTTGTAATAAGATAGAGTACTATCCTCTATATCTTAAAGAAGACCCAATGTATTACCATGATGAAGAACTTCTTAAGAAGTTTAAAGTCCAAGCTATTAAGATAGCTGAGTTATATAATAATGAACCATTTGATTATGAAAATTGGAACTATTTATATTATACTCGTGCTCTAAACGCAGGGAAACCGTTCGATTTGGGATGTGAGATATTAGGAAAAATGATTTATGTTACTACCCCTGGGGATGTATACCCTTGTTCTCTTTTTAGTGAGAATTTTAAACAAAACTTCATTATTGGTACAGTAAAAGACGGTATTGATTATGACAAAATGCAAAAGTTTATAAAAGACTACACCGAATGGGATAACGGTTGCAGCAGTTGTAATCAATATCATTGTAATAAGTGTCCAGCGATGCTTTATTACACAAGACATAAGGGGTTGGGTTGTTATATTCATCCTTTCAAGAAACTTGAAAGTGATATATTTGAAACTCTAGCACCAGCTCTTACAGAGCAACAAACAAAAAAGATCTTAGGTAGATTAAATTTTGTTAATGATCCTGAAGTAACCGACAGGATGCCTAGTTGGATAGCGAGAGATAGATAAAATATGGAATTTATAAATTTAGTCGTTTATGTAAAGAACGTAGATAAAACTATTAATATTCATTGTAACCTTAACTTCGAAAACGAGTTAATTCTAAAAGAGATTATTAAGAGATATAACCAAACTCTTATTAATCATTTTGGAGCTAAGTTATTTAGCGATAGTATTCTATTCCAAGAAGTAAATACAAACGTGTATAAGAATTATAATAACCTAGTAACTGTAGATGAAATAAATATGGTTGATTCGGTTATTGATAATACTTTCACTACTATAGACTTCTATAACTTTAGCTCTTTCGATCAATATATGAAGAGTTTAGTGATTGGAGAGATCGTAGGTGTTTGATAACTTCAAATCAATTATGATCAAGGTATCCGATAAATGCAATATGTGTTGTGATTATTGCTTCCAAGGAGAAGGAGTCTCTGAGGGAGTATTTAGTGATATCGATGATCTTAAAAATTTCTTAAAAGATTTACCTACTGGTGATACTTTAGATGTAAAGTTTATTGGAGGAGAACCTTTAATCTATTCTGATAGTATTAAACGTATGGTAAAGGAAATAAGAAAACTAGAAAGAACAAAAGATGTTCACTTTAGATTTGGTCTAACCACTAATGGTCTATATTTTAATTCTTTAATTGAATTGATTAAAGATGGATATCTAGATGAAGAGTTAGTAAAGGTTAGCTGGGATGGTAAGTATAGTGCATATATCCGTAAGTCTTGCTATGATAATGGGTATGTAAACAATGCTATCTATAGTATAATCAAAGAATGCCCTAATGTAACAGTTAGGATAGCTATACATCTAAAGAATGTAGAATTCATTGAAGAATCTATGCTTGCTTTGCTATCTAGAGGGGCTAAATCTATTGAGTTGTATTATATAATGGAATACCCATTGTATAGAGATGAATGGTTTATACATAAATGTAAGAAAATGTTTGAAAAGGTTGCTAGAATATATAGCTTCTTCTCATTCAGATATATAAACTGGGAATCTCTTAAATATAACTCAAATAAGGAAACATCTGAAGCTTCTAAATGCAGTCATCTAGGTTCGCATCTCCATATCGATAAGAATGGAGATCTATATCCTTGTGGTATGTTTGTTCCTGATGATAATATATATGTGACCACACAATGGAAGATTGGTAATTTAAAATCTGGTATCGACTTCAGTAAAACTAAAGAATTAGAAATGGAGTTGAACAAAGAAGTTGGTTGTTCTAAGGGTTGTAAAAATGTCAACTGCTTTGAATGTCCAGCTGTTAATTTAGGTGAAATTGGAAGTATGGATAAACGATTCATGCAACAATGTGAGCTTAAAGAAATTGAACGCAAAATTTATAATAAATTCCACGGAGTAGGCTAATATTAGCCTACTCCAAATCTTCCCTTATTTTTTCCTTCCAAAAGGGTGTTAAAATCTCTGAACTTCATAATATAGAAGAGAAGAGTATCTTCGAAAAATTTTCAAGTTTACTATTTTCTCGTATTCTATATAGAATAATTTTATTTTTTTAAGGAGGTGTAATTTTAATATGGACACAACAAACCGACGCGTCGTTGAAAGCCCTGTTGCTTACGATATCCCTGGCACTAATGTTGCTTCTGGTATCGCTCCATTTAAAACTACCGATAATTATGCTACTCATTACGAAGAGTATGGTCAAGGTGGCTACCGTTCTGTAAAAACAATTGAAGAACGTAATGCTATCCCTAAGAAACGTCGTAAATTGGGTATGCTTGTTAATGTTCTCTCTGCAGGCATTTTCAAATTAACTTCCGATCCTGGTAACGGTAATACTACTGATGAAAACTGGGGTTCTTTGGACTCTGTTACAGTACAAGATGCTACTCCTAGCGACAATCCTACAGCTACTAATCCTGCTGTAGATGGTAACTTGATTACATTGTCTGACGGTGCAATCATGCGTACACAAGTAACTCCAAACTTGCCTTCTTATGTTTTCAATGTATTCTTGAAAGCTAAAGCTGACTATGCAAAAATTCGTTGGTGTGTAGTAGTTGGTCAAACAGTTCCAACTGTTACTTATGTAACTACTAACTCCCGTGGTGAAACAGTTCCTGCTACAATCCTTGTAGATGAATTGGACACTCTTGAATTACGTGCTGGTACAACTAAAGTTCTTGAATTCGAAACATTGGATCATGGTGATACTTGGTTCGTAAACGGCAAAACTTACAACAAAGCTGGTGCTGAAACAGATCCTAACCTTGAAATTATTACTCGAGCTAAATTGAATAAAGCTCTTGAATGGGAAACAGTAGAGGAATAGGAGGAACTGCTAATATGAACATGATTAAACGCTTTGTACGTCTTACTGCAGCTAAATACAGTGAATTGATTACTGGTACTAAAGTAGACGAAGATGCTTTCTATTTCTTGGAAGATACTGGTGAACTCTTCAAAGGTTCCGTACAACTTACAGATGCTCTTGTTGTTATCGACTCTATCGATAACATTCCTGACGTTAAAACAATCCGCAAAGGTCGTTTCTATGTAGATAAAAACGGTGGCGTTGCAGGTATGGTTAATGATCAATGGACTAAATTCATTGATCCTAAGGCTCGTCCTATTAACTACGTAGAAGATGCTTCTCAACAACCAGCTGGTGCTAAAGAAGGTGTATTCTATTTCGACGGTGTTAACTTGGGTGTCGTTAATGGTGCTTCTTATGTTAACCTTTCTAAATTCGATGCATCTGTATGCTCTTTGGTAAAAGACGCTACAGTTCGTCCACAAAACTTAGTTAATGGTCACTTCTACCTTGATACTAAAGGTAATGTGGGTGTAGCTATTCAACTTACTGAAGATCCTAACTCTTTAGATTACAACTTGATCATTCAACCTAATACCAACTATGTAACTCTTAGCAAAGTTGAAGATACTATTAAAGAAGCTAATAAAGCAGTAGCTACTGCTTATACAGCTGCAGATACAGTTTTGAAACAAGCTGTAGATGAAGTATTGAATACTTTAAAAGGTCAAGTTGGTGCTCTTGAAGCTAACTTCGAAGAAGGTAAAGCTAAAGAAGCAAAAGTAGCTGATATTGCTCATGAATTGGAAAACCTTCCTACAGACAAAATCGCTACTAAAGAAGAATCTAAGAAAGCTGTAGATGATCTTAAAGCTGACATTGAAGCTAAAATGTTGAATAAAGTTGAAGTAGTTGTTGGTAAACAACTTTCTACTGAAGACTTCACAACAGAAGAAAAAGAAAAACTTGCTGGCTTAGAAAAATACACACTTCCAGTTGCTTCTGAAGAAGAATTAGGTGGTGTAAAAGTTGGTGAAGGTCTCTATGTAACTGACGGTAAATTAAACGTTCATGAACAAGATCTTTCTGCTTATGCTAAAACAGCTGCTGTTGAAGAAAAACTCAACGACTACGCTAAAGCTGTTGAAGTGCAAACTCAATTAGAAGCATATGCTAAGAAAACTGAACTTCCTTCTATTGAAGGTTTAGCTAAGACTACTGAAGTAGATGCTAAATTGGTTGACTATGCTAAAGAAACTGAAGTTAATACTAAATTAGCTGAAAAAGCTGATGCTACAGTTATTCCTACACTTGCTACTAAAGCTGAAGTTACAGCTGCTGTTGAAGGTGTTGCTAAAACTGCTGAAGTAGATGCTAAATTAGCTGATTATGCTAAAACTGCAGATATCGCTAATACATACGCTACTAAAGAAGCTATCAATGCAGTAGCTGGTTTAGATGCAGATACTGTTGCTGAATTGAAAGTTTTGGCACAAAACTCTGACTTAACTACTGTAGCTGCTAAAGTAGCTAATGTATACACTAAAGCAGAATCCGATGCTAAATTAGTTGACTATGCTAAGAAAACTGATGTTGAAACTAAACTTGCAGCTAAAGCTGACGTAACTGCTATTCCTGATGTATCTGGTCTTGCTACAAAAGCAGAAGTTACAGCTGCTGTTGCTGGTGTACAAGTTCCTTCCATCGAAGGTCTTGCTAAAACTACTGAAGTAGATGCTAAATTGGTTGACTATGCTAAGAAAACTGAATTACCTTCCATCGAAGGTTTAGCTAAAACTACAGATATCGAAGCAGCTTATGCTAAGAAAACTGAACTTCCAGATGTATCTGGTCTTGCTACTAAACAAGAAGTAACTGACGCTGTTGCTGGTGTACAAGTTCCTAGCATCGAAGGTTTAGCAAAAACAACTGAAGTTGAAACTAAACTTGCTGATTATGCTAAAACTGCAGAAGTAGATACTAAATTAGCTGATTATGCTAAAACAGCTGAAATTGCTGAAACTTATGCTACTAAAGAAGCTATCAATGCGGTAGCTGGTTTGGATGCAGATACTGTATCCACTTTGAAAACTTTAGCACAAAACTCTGATTTGACTACAGTTGCAGAAAAAGTGAAAAACGTTTACACTAAAGCTGAAACTGATGATAAATTAGCTACTAAAGCTGATGTAACTGCTATTCCTGACGTATCTGGTTTGGCTACAAAAGCTGAAGTTGCTGCTATTACTGTTCCTAGTATTGAAGGTTTGGCTAAAACTACAGACGTAGAAACTAAACTTGCTGACTACGCTACAAAAGCTGAAGTTACAGCTGCTGTTGCAGGTGTACAAGTTCCTTCTATCGAAGGCTTAGCTAAGACTACTGAAGTTGATGCTAAATTAGCTGACTACGCTAAGAAAACTGAACTTCCTAGTATTGAAGGTTTAGCTAAGACTACAGATGTAGATGCTAAATTAGTTGACTATGCTAAGAAAACAGAACTTCCAGACATTACTGGTTTAGCTACTAAAGCTGAATTACCTTCTATCGAAGGTCTTGCTAAAACAACTGAAGTTGATACTAAGTTAGCTGATTATGCTAAAACTGCTGAAGTAGAAGCTACTTACGCTAAGAAAACTGAACTTCCTAGTATTGAAGGTTTGGCTACAAAAGCTGAAGTTGCTGAAACTTATGCTACTAAAGAAGCTGTAAATGCTGTGGCTGGCTTAGATGCTGACACTGTAAATACTTTGAAAACTTTAGCACAAAATTCTGACTTAAGTACAGTTGCAGAAAAGGTTAAAAATGTATACACTAAAGCTGAAACTGATACTAAATTAGAAGCTAAAGCTGACGTAACTGCTATTCCAGATGTATCTGGCTTAGCTACAAAAGCTGAAGTTACAGCTGCTGTTGCTGGTGTACAAGTTCCTTCTATCGAAGGTCTTGCTAAAACGACTGAAGTTGAAGCTAAATTATCTACTAAAGCTGACGTAACTGCTATCCCAGATGTATCTGGTCTTGCTACAAAAGCTGAAGTAGAAACTACTTATGCTAAGAAAACTGAATTACCAGACATTTCTGGTCTTGCTACAAAAGCTGAAGTTGCTGCTATTACTGTTCCTTCCATCGAAGGCTTAGCTAAGACTACAGATGTAGATACTAAATTAGCTGATTACGCTAAGAAAACAGAATTACCTTCTGTTGAAGGTTTAGCTACTAAAGCTGAAGTTACTGAAGCGGTTACTGGTTTGGCTAAAGCATCTGAAGTTGCTGCAACTTATGCTACTAAAGAAGCAGTTAATGCAGTAGCTGGATTGGATGCAGATACTGTAAACCAATTAAAAGCATTGGCTCAAAACTCTGACTTGACTACAGTTGCAGAAAAAGTTAAGAATGTTTATACTAAATCTGAAACTGATGACAAACTTGCAGCTAAAGCTGACGTAACTGCTATACCAGATGTATCTGGCTTGGCTACTAAACAAGAAGTTACAGCTGCTGTTGCAGGTGTACAAGTTCCTTCTATCGAAGGCTTAGCTAAGACTACTGATGTTGAAGCTACTTACGCTAAGAAAACTGAACTCCCTGACGTATCCACATTGGCTACTAAAGCAGAAGTTACAGCTGCTGTTGCAGGTGTACAAGTTCCTTCTATCGAAGGCTTAGCTAAAACAACTGAAGTTGAAGCTACTTATGCTAAGAAAACTGAACTTCCTTCCATCGAAGGTTTAGCTAAAACAACTGAAGTTGATACTAAATTAGTTGACTATGCTAAGAAAACAGAACTTCCAGACATTTCTGGTCTTGCTACTAAAGCTGAAGTTGCTGCTATTACTGTTCCTTCTGTAGAAGGTTTCATTAAAGGTGCAGAAGTTGATGCTAAATTAGTTGACTATGCTAAGAAAGCTGAAGTAGAAACTACTTACGCTAAGAAAGCTGAATTACCAGACGTTTCTGGTTTAGCTACTAAAGCTGAAGTTACAGCTGCTGTTGCTGGTGTACAAGTTCCTTCTATTGAAGGCTTAGCTAAAACAACTGAAGTTGAAACTAAACTTGCTGACTACGCTAAGACTACAGATATCGAAGCAGCTTACGTTAAGAAAACTGAATTACCTTCTATCGAAGGCTTAGCTAAGACTACTGAAGTAGATACTAAATTAGCTGACTATGCTAAATCTGCAGATATTGCTAATACATATGCTACTAAAGAAGCAGTTAATGCTGTTGCTGGTTTGGATGTAGAAACAGTAAATAGCTTGAAAGCTTTGGCTCAAAACTCTGACTTAGCTACAGTTGCTGATAAAGTGAAAAATGTTTACACTAAAGCTGAAACTGACACTAAATTGGCTACAAAAGCTGACGTGACTGCTATCCCAGACGTATCTGGTTTGGCTGTTAAAACTGAAGTGGAAACTACTTATGCTAAGAAAACTGAATTACCAGATGTATCTGGCTTGGCTACTAAAGCTGAAGTTACAGCTGCTGTTGCTGGTGTTACTGTTCCTAGCATTGAAGGTTTGGCTAAGACTACTGAAGTAGAAGCTAAACTTGCTGATTATGCTAAGAAAACTGAATTACCTTCTATCGAAGGTTTAGCTAAAACTACTGAAGTTGATACTAAGTTAGCTGCTAAAGCTGATGTATCCGCTATCCCAGACGTATCTGGCTTAGCTACTAAAGCTGAAGTTGCTGCAGTTGATGCTAAATTCGCTACTAAAGCAGATGCATCTGCTATTCCTAGCATTGAAGGTTTAGCTAAAACTACAGATATTGAAGCAGCTTATGCTAAGAAAACTGAATTACCAGATGTTTCTGGTTTGGCTACAAAAGCTGAAGTTGAAGCTCTTAAAACTGACTTCGTTACAGAAGAAACTTTAACTCAAAATATCAACCAATTCTCTACAAGCGTTGATGGTAAAATCAATGAAGCTAAAGGCGAAGTACAAACTCAATTAGCTGACTATGCTAAGAAAACTGAACTTCCAGACGTATCTGGTCTTGCTACAAAAGCTGAAGTTACAGCTGCTGTTGCTGGCGTACAAGTTCCTTCCATCGAAGGCTTAGCTAAAACTACAGAAGTAGATGCTAAACTTGCTCTTAAAGCTGATGCTACTGCTATTCCAGATGTATCTGGTTTTATCACAACAGCCAATGTAGAAGCAACATATGCTAAAAAAGGTGAAGTACCTTCTATCGAAGGACTTGCAAATAAAGCAGAAATTGAATCTACTTATGTTAAAAAATCAGATTTGCAAGAAAAACTAGAAACTAAAGCAAATGCGGACCAAATTCCTGATGTATCTTTATTGGCAGAAAAAACAGAAGTAGTTGCTCGTGTTGATTACAATAACAAAGTAAAAGAGCTTGAAGATACTATTAAGGAACTTAAAGCTAAAGTTGCTAAGATTCCAGAAGAAACTGTTACTAGCGGTTCTACATTAGCTCGTCCAGTAGAAAACCTTAAAGTTGGTCAACAATACTTTGATACAACTCTTGGAGTTCCTGTATACTGGAATGGTACTGAATGGCACAACCCATTCGCTAATATCACTACAGTAGAAGTAGAACACTAATTACAACTAAATAGAAAATCTTTATGGATAGGTCTTATAAGACCTATCCATATTCTTAATTTTAATGAAAGGAGTTATTATATGACGGTTTTGAAGAAAGCTGTTTTAATCGATTATACCAAACTCAAAGATATGATTGATCATGGTACTATCGATAATGAAACAGTTTATTTTTTATCTGGTAAAGATTTACATGATAAGATTAAAGATATCGATACTAAAATCGAATCTAAAGCCGATCAAACTTCTATTCCTAATATAAGTAGTCTTGCTACTAAACAAGAAGTAACAGATGCAGTTGCTGCTGTACAAGTTCCTAGTATTGAAGGTCTCGCTAAAACTACTGATGTAGAAGCTACTTATGCTAAGAAAACCGAACTCCAACATCTTACAGCTGGTGAGGGTATTACTATATCCGAAGCTGGTGTTATCTCTGCATCTGCTCCTCAAGTAGATTTAAGTGATTACGTAAAAGATGAATCCCTTTCGTTAGATGGTCTAGATCTTGTAGCTAAGTATGAAGCAGCTAAGATTAAATATGATACTCCATTAGCTACTACTGAAACTACAGAGACAGCTGAAAATCATTAATGAAAGGAGATGAATAATATGGCAAATTTAAAAGATACGCTAACACGTGTCTTAGATCCATTTATAGATAAGATAGCAAAAGAAATATCTACTATCAAAGCTGGTATGGATACTACTAAAAGTATCAACGTAGTTAGCTACGGTATTGATAATACCGGTGCTACTGATGTAACTGAAAAGTTAAATGAGCTATTCCTTAAAGTATCTAAAGAAAAATACCAAGAAGTAATCTTCCCTGATGGTACTTACAAGATTGAAAATCCTGTAAAGATTTTCTGCCCAGAAAAGATGAGTCGTTCTTTGGTGATTAGATCCGAATCTACTTACGGTGCTACTATTCTATGTGACCATACTGATGCTTCTCAAGGCGAACCTATTGGGTTTGTATTGACTCGGAATGTACCAGAAAATGAGGATGGTGCAGTAATAAATGCTTATAATACTACAATCGATGGTTTTATTTTCAAAGTTAAAGACCAAGATGTTGATGGTAGTAATTTTAAATTCATTAGTTCAGAAAGTACTATTAGTTCTTTATTATTTACTAACGTAAAATTAGTAAATCTTCGAATGACTAATGCTAAAGATTGTACTGGTTATAATATCGATTTAGTTGCTCAATGTAATAATTTGACTATCGATAACGTAAAAGCTAATTATGGTATGTATGCTGTATATCTAGAATATAGTTACGGTATAAATAATAGTATAAGTAATATCGTTTCTAATAACTGTACTTATTGTTTATCCACATACTCATATGCTGATTTCGAAACAGTTACTATTCATTTTGATGATACTGTCGATTTAAATAGCGGTACTATGGCTAATTTCTATGCTAATAAAATATCAAACTTTAAATTGACTGGTAGATGGGCTCTTAATCAAAATCCATTGTATATTAACGTTGGACCAAGAGCAGAGATTAGTAATGTCGAATTAGATATTACTCTTGATGATAATCCCGATCATGTACTTGTAGAAGAAAAACCTTCTGCATTTATCTATCTATTATCACCAGAAAGTGCTAAGTTAGAAGTTAAAGTAAGTGATCTTAAATTTGATAAATTCCAAGAAAACTTAGATAACTGGATACAAAAAGGTGTTAAATTCTCTTGGATCAATTCTCCAGAATTGTCTATCTCTCCAAATGGTGTCACTGAATATCCTGCATTAACTTTATTTAACAATCTAGGCTCTGTTGATGAATATAGTTCCAGAGGTTTCCTCAATAGAAAATATGAAATCAAAGCGGAAGACTCAGCTAAAACAAGAATCTATTTAGGTTATGATAGAACTATTCATGAAACAAATATTTCTAGTAAAGATGAATTAGCCGACGGTGAAGGTTCTGCTATCTTCTTTGGTGCTAATGGTGTTCCTTATAAAGACGCTAAGGATTATGATTATAGTAATTACACTGCTGGTGTTGCTGGTGATGTTTATTTAGAATCCAAACCAAATAATTCTGGTCATTTTGGTTATGTGTCTACTTATAGATATACCACTAAAACTGAATATTTACCGGCAGCGGATAAGCCTACTTCTGTTACTAATCATGGTGATAGAACAATGACTTTTGGCTTCGATAAATTCCCAGTATGGACTAATGGTACATTAAAAGATACTCCAATTGTAGTTGGTAGTGGAATGAATGTATTGGGTAAAGGTCTCTTTAAGGTTATCGAAACTAATGTAGAAGCTAAGACTATGAAATGTGAAATTCCTGAAACTTATAAAGCTGATGTTATTACTTCATTAGCTGACTTAAATATGGAAATCTATTTCTCGCCAGCTAAACCTGTAAATACTATGGGTGTAATGACGTATGAAACTATTCCTATTATCCATTCTGGTCCTACAGAAAAAAGACCTACTGAACATCTTGCTATTGGTCAACAATACTTCGATACAACACTTGGTTTACAAGTAGTATGGAATGGTACTAAATGGATTGCTAATAATGTAGATATTGATGCTAAATTAGCAGAATACGTTCGTAAAGATAGTATCACAGCTACAGATATTACTACAACTCCAGCATTCCTTGGACAAGTTGCAGTATCTGGTGGTCAAATCTATATAGCTAAATCATTGGATAATGGTGCTGCTGGTTGGAATGTTATCAGAACAGAACCAATAGATACTCTATAATATTTTAATGGAAAGGATTATATATTAATGGCAGTTTTACAAAAAGCTATTTTGATTGGCTATGATAAACTTAGCCAAATGATTGAATCTAATTCAATCGATGAAGAAGCTGTATACTTTCTATCTGGAAAAGATGTCGTTAATGCAATTAAAAAAGTCCAAAGCCCATCTATTGATGGCGGTAAACTTGTTGCTACTGATGTAACAAAAACTCCAGACTTTGCTGGGCAAGTTGCAATATCCTATGGTCAAATTTATATCGCTGAATCAACAGAAGGTCCTGGTGCTTGGCGTATTGTACTATTGCAACCTAACGACCACTTATAATTAAATAGAAAGGTAATTAGATAATTATGACTGAACAAATTAACAAAATTATCTTTACTACTAAAGAGGCATATGATAAAAAAGTAACAGAGGGGTCGTTAGATCCTTCTGCTGTTTATGCTATAGATGCCTCTCAAGTGGCAACTAAAACTGAAGTTAAAGCCACTGTAGAAGATAGCCTTGATAAATTTGGGATAGAAATCGGCATCAATAAAGAAGGTGCCGAATTTTATCATACCCCAATAGATCTTGCTGGTATGATTAAAGAGGTAGTTAAGGCTAAATATGATGTACCGTATACCGGTGCTGAACACATTAACGTCGGTAATGGTACTAAGTCTCTTTCTATATCTCATGTCACCAACCCTAATACTTATATCACTGCTATTCAAGATGGTACAGAACATGGGTTTGTACCATTTACTATAGATAATAAACTTGCTCGTGTAACTGTTCCAGATGCTGTAGACGTTACTAGAGAATTCGAATTAAAAGCTTCTAATGTATTCAATACTCTCCATGATACTATAAAAGTAGTTAATTCTTCTGAAAGTATTGTTATTAATAAATTAAATACATTTGCTCCTATGATTGATACTGAGGCTGGTGTTAAAATAGAACCTACTTATATGGATTCTATAAATATATATAACGATAGTGCTATTTATATTGCTAAAGAATCGCAAAAAAATATTAACAGATTCGTTGGTTATCAGTATAAAGCTGTAATTGCAGATAAATCTATAACTTTCAATAGTGATGATATTGATATGATGAAAAGAATGTCTATAAACTGGAGTAATAACTTCTATTTATTAATCGTAGATAGAACGTTCAGTTCTTATGTAGACTTAGGTACAGGTGAATGGAAAGATTTCCCTACAAGTGTTAGTGCTACTATAACTAAATTGGGTGATTACTTTAATAATTATGCTCTTAAAATTGATACTTTAAGAGAAGATAAAGTGGCTACTGCAATGGCAGCTCTTAACCTTAATAATATCGATACAGAAACTGCTGTAACAATAACTCACGTTAGTGATTTTGAAAACTCTGAAATTCAATCTAAACTTCCAAACGCTGAATGTCTAGCGTTAGATCTTTCCGGTAGTACTATCGATAGCATTGCAGATAAATTAGTTGAAATCAATGCAACTACTCCATTGAAAATTAAAGTTATATTGAATTCTCATGATGTAACCAATGAAGCATTTAAAAAATTAAATGAACTTCCTACATTACAAGTAGTATTTGCTACTTCTCCTTTCATCAATAATCTCAGAACAATCGATAAGAGGGTTCCTTTGATAACTACAGATACTTATAATAAAGCAATGTGGGTAGGTATTAAAAACGGCGACGGAAAAGCTATGCCTGTCTCCAGTACAGATAATGATACCCTTAGTACTCTTCTTAAAGCAATAAAAGAAAAAGGTTCAGTAGCTCCACCTGATCATTTATAATTTAATATAGAAAGGATTAGAATAAATGGCTGATCAAATTAAAAAAATTATTTTTACTTCCAAAGAAGCTTATGATCAAAAAGTAGCTGCTGGTACTTTAGATCCTGAAGTAGTATATGCTATTGATGCTTCTCAAGCAGTTACGCCTACTGAAGTAAAATCTGCAGTTGATAACGGGTTTGAAAAATTTGGTTTGACTCTTGGTATCGATAAAGAAAAAGCAGAATTCTATAATATCCCTCTTTCTCTTGCTGATATGGTTAGAGATGTCGTTATAGAAAAAATCAATGCGGATTATCAAAACGAAACTTTGGATATGGTTGCTAGCGGTACCAAAGAAGTAAAAGTCGGACAATTTTACTCGAATACGGTTGTTACAGTAAAACAAGATGGTATAGATTTAGGTATGGCTAGATATGACTTAAACCCATCTCTAGTTGAAGATAATAATCAAGGAACTTATCGTGTAGCAACAATTCATCTTCCAGAGACATTAAATTTATCGAAAGATTTTGAAGTTAAAGTCTCCAATGTCTTTGGTACTAAATTTAATACAATTACTTTTAGAGTAAGTTTTGATCCAATAGTGAAAGAAAAACTTGAAGATCTTTACAATGGTATCGATTTTGATGGAATTCCTCTTGTTGTAAATAGCTACAACCCAGGTTATGGTGTTGCTGGTAGTATATCCCACAATATTAGATATTTCCAAAATGTAGATACTGCTAAAGAATATTTTAGAAATAATGTGCAGAGCGAAATTAATTATAATACAACATGCTTGGCAATTCCAGACAAATCTCTATTAACTTCTGATGTATTGGAAATTTTGGAAAATTACACATATAGCGGTAGATATATTTTATTTACTAATTTAGAACTTACTGAGTATTATGATATTTCAAAAAATACTTGGAATCCTATGCCTTCCGGTATTGATGAAAAATTAGCTAAGTTGCGTGACTATACTAATTATTACTTCAATTCTATAGCTATAAACAAAGCTAAA
>ERZ773196.903-NODE-903-length-17754-cov-2.681903_pt1 | contig 17754 bp, 14 predicted proteins | sample MGYA00581009_ERZ773196 | MGnify/ENA primary metagenome ERZ773196 (study PRJEB29015, sample SAMEA2738162) | human oral metagenome | biome: human oral; feature: human-associated habitat; material: saliva | place: China | collected 2243 ... | reverse complement strand
TGGGGCCACTTGTTTGGCAACACTGCAGAGTACAAGAGCTTCAAACAGGTTAATAACTTGACTTCAAAGTTAGGTCTTGACTTCGCTTTCAACTTCGGTTCACAGAAGCAGTGGCAGTTCTATGTTGAGCCATCTATCACTTATGGCATGAACGACAAGAGCGGTACTCCTTACAACATGGGTAATAGCGGTATCCAGTACAACATCAACCACAGCTACGTTCAGTTGAATGGTGGTTTGATTTACAAGTTCGCTAACTCAAATGGTACACACAACTTCAAGATTGTTACTCCTCGTGATCAGAGCGAAATCGATGCACTTAACTCACAGATCAGCGATCTTCGTAACGAACTTGCTAAGAAACCAAAAGAGGTTATCAAGGAAGTTGTTAAGGAAGTTCCAGGTGCAAGCGTAGTTAACCCATTGTTCGTAACATTCGCACAGGGTAAGTCTAACTTGACAAGCGAAGCTAAGTCTGTTCTTGATAACATCGCTAAGGGTAGCACTGTACAGATTGTTGGTACATCTTCTCCTGAAGGTTCAAGCTCACTTAACAAGAAACTTTCTCAGGATCGTGCAAACGTTGTTGCTAACTACCTGAAGAATAAGGGTGTAAATGTTGAGCAAGCTAATGGTAAGGGCGTTCAAGGTACAACATCTAACCGCCTTGCTGTAATCTACGTAAAGTAATAAAGTAGACTCAATTTACAAGATATTCCCCGACGGAGCAATCCGTTGGGGATTTCTTTTTTAAATACTTCGTCCCTTAGAGAGTGTGTTTCTTGGGTATTGTTTCTGATTAAGCAATCAATGAAATAGATGTAAAGCAACATAGAAATCACTATCATTCAATCTTCCTTCTCATGATAATATAATATAGAAGGTGCAAAATAGAGTCATGATACCTCTTCGGTAGCGAAACGATGAAATTAGAAAGCAAACCAAAATAAGCTGTTTTGCAAGTTAAAACGGCTGAGATTAAGAGGTGTTTTAATGTAGTTTACGCGATAAAATGAATGGATTTGTTTTTCTGGATAGGTTCGTTTTATCGATTACTATATTTATGTTGAGAGATAAAGCAAAATGATATTGCGCTTAAAGAAAGTCCTTTAATTGCGCATCTTGACCAAAAATGGATTGAAAGTATTCGTTAGCAGCTTCGTATGGTAGGTTTGCTTGTTCAAAGAACGCTTTCATTTTAGCAAGTGCGCCCTTTTGTTCTTCATCATTAATCGTGTATTCCTTAAGTATTTTAGACGTCTCTTCTTCAATAGATTCTCCGAGTCCTGTGAGGGCATCGAATGCAGAAAACTGGTTAGCATGCTCCCATGAAGAAAGCCTTTTACGTCCGATTGGCTCTACATGAGGCAGTTCAATGATGTCGTTATATTCACTTGTGTCTTCGAACATAGACATTTAATTTAAAAAAGTATAGAGTTTCGCGAAATCGTTTCACGAACCCCTTTACTTTTAATCAATGTAAGTATCTAATATTTTGGTATGACCATTCACAGGAATAAGGTCATAATCTGCTATTTCTGCAGGGATCATACTACTAAATCCTTCGTGCAATTCAATCTCATCTCCAGTCGAATGAACGTGAATTTTGCAGTCGCCTTCAAGGCACATCACAATGACAAAGCTGTCATGTTCCATGAGATTGCGGTGGAATGGGGCAGTGGTGTCAATGATATGTACAGAGAAATATTCTGTTGAAAGCACCGTACAATCGCACTCTTTCTGGTCAGAATAGTGTGTGCGATAGTCTTTTTCTACATGATAATCGAGTGCTTCTGCGGCTAATTCTGTATGTAGTTCGCGTGGCTTTCCATCTATTCCAGGCCGGTTATAGTCATAGATTCGATAGGTAAGATCACTACTTTGTTGAACTTCTGCAAGCAAAATGCCTCCGCAAATCGCATGAACGCGTCCTGCAGGAAGGTAGAAAACGTCTCCGGCATGCACCTCGTGACGAGCTAAAACGTCAGTAATTGTGCCTTCAGCAATTCGCTTTTTATATTCATTTCGGTCTATTTCTTGTTTAAAACCAACGTAGAGTGATGCGCCAGGATCAGCGTGAAGGACGTACCACATCTCGCTCTTTCCAAACTTACCATGCACTCGTTGCGCCATCTCATCATTGGGATGAACTTGTATACTCAGGTCATGTCGGGCATCAATAAACTTTACTAAGAGAGGCATTTTACCTGCATAACGCTCTGCAACATGCTTTCCAAGTATCTCGTTTGGATAGCTATCAATGAGTGAAATGAGGTCTTTGCCTTTATAAATTCCGTTAGAAATGATGTTAACACTTGATGGAACAGCACTTACTTCCCATGATTCTCCAACGGGAGCAGCGTGCTTTGGCAGATGTTTCCAAGTTGTTAGTTTGTCTCCTCCCCATACTGTTTCATGAAGATTTGGTTCAAACAACAACGGATATAAATGTTTCATATTTGATTGTTGATTTTATTTAAGACTGTCTTGATACCAGGTATAGAGTTTCGCTACACCTTCTTCGATTTCTATTTTGTGTGTCCAGCCTAAACGATGTAACTTTTCTACGTCGATGAGTTTACGTGGAGTGCCGTTAGGTTTTGAGGCATCCCAAACGATTTCTCCAGTGAAACCAACCGTTTCTTTGACTAAGTTTGCTAATTGTTTAATCGTGAGTTCTTTTCCTGTTCCGACGTTAATATGGCAGTTCCTGATTTCACCTAACGATGGAATAGCACCGCCTCGACCTTCAGAATTATTACGATCTACCACGCCATCTGTCTTTGCATCATAGAAAACAGATGAGTATTTATCAATGCCTATGATGTCTTTGAAGTCAACATTCAATAGCACATGTACGCTTGCATCAGCCATATCTTCACTCCAAAGGAATTCACGGAATGGACTACCATCGCCCCATAACGTCACCTTATTATCCTCTATACCATAGAAAGCGAGGGCTTTTAAGATGCGTTCTTGCGTGTTGTTACCGTCTACATTGCCTTCACCAATAAGCTTACGTAAGGCTGGTGGAGGGTTGAGTGGACGTTTATTCATGTCGTTGTTAATAGCATTCCAGTCTCCATCATGAATGAGTTTGGCTAAGTAAATCTTACGCATCATGGCAGGCATCACATGACTATTCTCCAAATGGAAGTTGTCATTAGGACCATAAAGGTTAGTAGGCATGACAGCAATATAGTTCGTTCCGTATTGCAAATTGTAGCTTTCACACATCTTAAGTCCGGCAATTTTGGCGATTGCATATTCCTCGTTGGTATATTCCAAGGGCGAGGTGAGTAGACAATCTTCCTTCATTGGTTGCGGCGCATCCTTTGGATAGATACATGTCGAGCCTAAGAATAGTAATTTTTTCACCCCATGTTTATACGCGTTCTCAATCACATTGCATTGCATTTTCATGTTTTGCATGATGAAATCTGCACGATAAAGAGAGTTCGCCATAATGCCTCCAACGAATGCAGCAGCAAGAACCACTGCATCAGGTTGTACCTCATCAAAGAATGATTTGACGGCAGATTGGTCTGTCAAGTCAAGCTCTTTATGACTCCTTCCGATTAGGTTTGTATAGCCACGTGACTCTAAATTCTTCCAAATGGCAGAGCCAACAAGTCCATGATGGCCTGCAATGTAAATCTTACTATCCTTTTCTAATGTCATTTCTTTATTCTTTTTACCTTATTATATAGTCTATTTTTTGCGTGTAGCTCTGATGAAGAATGTAATCAAACAGATGTAAGCTATCAGAGAGCACACTTGACTTGCGGCACTTGTCAACCAAGTTGGTGACACTGCGAGCTTCATGTCGGACAACCAAACCTCAAAACCTGCAAACTTCAGCAGTGCACTTATCACGCCCATCAATGCTCCACCAGCAATAAAACCGCTTGCAATCAGCGTACCATGCTCACCGCGTTGCTTGTTCACTTCTTCATCTTTACTGCGCGAAGTAACCCACCAGTTGATGGCACCTCCCACAACCAATGGCACGTTTAGCTCTAAAGGAATGAACATTCCCAATGCAAAAGCGAGCGCAGGAACCTTACATAGCGTCAGAATTATAGCCAAAGCAGCTCCTATACCATATAGAATCCATGGCGCACCTACACCGTTCATAAGAGGATCTATGACTGCAGCCATCGCGTTAGCTTGTGGTGCTGCCAGACTGCCGCTTGCGAAACCATAAGTCTCATTGAGTAACATCATCACGCCACCAACTGTTGCTGCGCTGACCAAAGTGCCTAAAAACTTCCAACTTTCCTGTTTCTTTGGCGTCGTTCCAAGCCAATATCCTATCTTCAAGTCAGTGATAAAGCTCCCCGACATGCTTAAAGCGGTGCAGACAACTCCTCCCATAATGAGGGCAGCCAGCATGCCGGCAGAACCTTTTAAGCCTACGGCAACCATCACAACACTGGCAAATATCAACGTCATTAGCGTCATTCCTGATACTGGATTGCTGCCAACGATGGCGATAGCATTAGCTGCAACGGTCGTAAAAAGAAAGGCAATGACAGTCACAAGCAGTATACCTACAACAGCAAATAAGATGTTTCCTTGCATCACTCCAGTCCAAAAGAAGATGAAAGTGAGTAATAATACCACAATACTTCCTATGGCAATAATCTTAAAACTGATATCTCTTTGAGTGCGTTGTACGTCATCTATGTTTCCACCTTTACCTTTTAGTTCACGCGCTGCCAGTCCAACAGCATCACGGATGATACCCCAACTACGGATAATTCCAATGATACCAGCCATAGCTATGCCTCCAATGCCGATGCTACGTGCATACGATCTGAAGATTGTTTCAGGGTCCATAGCGCCTACAGTGAGTGTAATGGAGGGGTCCCACTGGTTTAATACTTGGTCATGGAATAGTAATGACATGCCGGGAACTATCAACCACCACACTGCAATGCTACCAAAACAGATGTATAGTGCATATTTCAAGCCTACAATATAGCCCAAACCAAGGACGGCAGCGCCTGTATTGACTTTGAAAACAAGCTTTGCCTTGTCGGCCAATTCTGTTCCCCAACCTACCACACGGCTTGTAAAGTTCTCATTCCACCAGCCAAGTGAGGCCACAATAAAATCGTAAAGTCCACCTACAAGACCTGATAATAACAGCGGTTTTGCCTGATCTCCACCTTTCGCTCCACTCATTAATACTTGAGTTGTGGCTGTAGCCTCGGGGAAAGGATACTTGCCATGCATGTCGCTTACAAAGTATTTGCGGAAAGGAATAAGGAATAATATACCGAGAACACCACCTAATGCCGAGGCCATGAATATCTTAAAGAATGATGTTGTCATTTCTGGATACTTGGCTTGCAATATATATATGGCAGGCAAAGTAAAGATAGCACCAGCTACAACAGCACCCGAGCAGGCGCCGATACTTTGAATAATAACGTTCTCTCCAAGTGCATTGCGACGCTTTGCGGCTGTAGACGCGCCGACAGCAATAATGGCTATGGGGATAGCGGCCTCGAAAACCTGGCCTACTTTGAGTCCAAGATAGGCTGCAGCTGCTGAAAAAAGCACAGCCATGAGAATGCCCCAAATGACTGACCAGCTATTCACTTCGGGATAAACCTTGTTAGGGCTCATCACAGGTTCATACTTTTCGCCTTCTTTTAGTTCGCGAAATGCGTTCTCGGGCAGCTGTACTGCCTCCATGTCTTTCGTTTCTTTTTCCATAATTCCGTATTATCTTACAAAGATAAAACAAATGAATATAAAATCAAAATTATTGGTTCTATTTAGTCAATATAATTTGATTTTGGATTCTCTAAAGCTTATGCTTCTGTCAAAAAGAAATAAAAAACCGGGAGACTACAAGGGTCTTCCGGTTTAGTTTTTTATTTATTTCAATAAGTCGGGACGCAAACGTTTTGTCCGTTCCATTGCTTGATCAAACTCCCATTGGCGTACTTTCGCTTCGTTTCCACTCAAAAGAATGTCTGGAACCTTCCAACCTTTATAGTCAGATGGGCGAGTATATATAGGTGCTGCAAGCATATTGTCTTGAAAACAGTCGCTCAATGCACTTTGTTCATCACTGATTGAGCCTGGAATTAGCCTCACTATAGCATCTGTCATCACTGCAGCGGCCAACTCTCCGCCTGTAAGCACATAGTCACCAATACTTATCTCTCGCGTAATCAGATGGTCTCTGACGCGCTGATCAATTCCTTTATAGTGGCCACAGAGGATAATCATATTGCCTTTTAGGGATAGTTCGTTGGCTAAAGGCTGGTCAAACTTCTCGCCATCAGGGCTGGTGTAAATCACCTCTTCATAGTCGCGTTCGGCTTTAAGCGCAGAGATGCAGCGGTCAATAGGTTCACATTGCATCACCATTCCTGCGCTTCCACCATAAGGATAGTCGTCAACGCGACGCCATTTATCAAGCGTATAATCGCGAAGGTTATGTAACCGAATCTCAACAAGCCCTTTTTTCTGTGCTCGGGCAAGGATAGATTCAGTGACAAAGCCCTCAATCATTTCCGGGATTACTGAAATAATGTCTATTCTCATGACTGCAAAAGTAATGCTTTTTCTTTGATTGAACAAGCATACTCATGCTTTATCAGCATCGAGTTGCATATTTAATATTATTCTTTTCCAAACTTTTCAATAAATTCTTCTTCTGAGATTATGGGGATTCCCAACTGTTGTGCCTTCTGATTCTTAGAGCTTTGAGAGGCTACATCGTTGTTAATCAGATAGTCGGTAGACTTGCTGACGCTCCCCGTTACCTTTCCTCCTTGACTTTCTATGTATGCCTTCAGCTCGTTACGATTTTTATAATGTGTCACATCGCCAGTCACAACAAAGGTCAATCCCTTGCAACTGTCGCCCTCAGCCGCTGTGTTTTCTTGGCTCACGCGTACTTGTTGAAGCAGTTCTTCAACCATAGCGAGGTTTTCTTCATCATGAAACCAAGTCACCACTTGATTGCTTTTTTCGGGTCCAATGCCTGCAATGAGAGAAAAAGGTGAGTCACTTCCCGGAACAATATTTTCGCTTTTACCACTTGCAATGGTAATAATATCTTGCAGCGAATAGGCACTTAGCAACCTTTTACATACGTCTTGACCACACAAAGGGATGCTCAATGCATATAGAAAGTGGTGTGCTTCCACGTCACGTGCTTGCTCAATAGAGCGCAAAAGATTGCGAACGCTTTTCTCACCAAAACCATCTGTTGACGAAAGTTGAATGGCGTGCTCTTTCAATTTGTATAAATCGGCATAGGTTTTTACCCATCCAAAGTTGATAAACTTAGCCACTGTTTGCTCTGACATGCCATCGATGTTGACTCCTTCTTTGCTTACAAAGCGCGCAAACTTACGCAGTTGTTTCGCTGGGCATTTGGGGTTTGTGCAATGAAGGGTCTTTGTTTCGCTGGCCGAACTAATCGTTATGCGGGTTGGAGCATTGCAAACCGGACAAGAACATGGAATGTCTAAGTCGCCAACTTTCTCGATAACACGAATCACTTTCGGTATAATCTTGTTGGCTTTGATAACACTTAGTTTCGTTCCTTGGCCGCCGATACCTAATCGTTCACATTCACTGATATTGCAGAGTGAGGCACGTTTTACACTCGTTCCCTCCAAATCGACAGGTGAAAACACGGCAACAGGTGAGATAGTATTGGCTGCACAACTCCATTCAACATGGTCTAACACGGTGTCAGCACTTTCATCTTGCCATTTAAAAGCAAGGCCCGCACGCGTTGCATGATGTCCCGTGACGTTGCCAGTTTGGGCAAACGCCGTGTCATCATAGGTAATTACCAAGCCATCTACAGGGTAGGGGTTCTCTTTTCCCGTTACTTTCTCTGTCCATTTTGCAATGACTTGTTCTATGTTTTGCAGTGTTGGATGTTCTATTTCCTCACGTTCTACCGCCTTCATACCATTCTTTTCAAGCCAATCCATACGCTTTCCCCATGACGTTATGATTTCATCGGTGTAGACTAATGTAAAGGGAATCCACACAAGATGACGCTGTTTGACTTCATTAATGTCTTTTAATGTCAGCGAACCTGAAGCTAAGTTGCGTGGGTTTGCATATTCTTCTTCGCTCTCAATATTAAATTGTTCGAAGTCGGCATAACTGATAACACATTCTCCTCTGACTACAACATGGCCCTTGTTCTTTATCTCTTGTGGAATGCCTTGAATGGCAGTAGCCAAATGAGTGATGTTTGTTCCGATGTGTCCATTGCCTCGTGTCACCACCTTTGTCAGTTTTCCGTTGTCAAAAGTGACTACAAGTGTCAGCCCATCAAGCTTCCAACTCAGCCAAATAGGACGCTCTTCTGCCCATTTCGCGAGTTCAACGGGTTGCTTGGTCTTTGCTAATGAGAGGGCAGGAAATTCGTGTTCTTCCTTCTTTCCAATAATATTGTCTTCCGAAACTCGGTTGGTTGGTGAGTCGGGGAATTGCTGCCCAGTCTCTTTTTCCAAGCGTTTCACTTCGTCAAACAAGGCATCCCATTCGTAGTCTGACATCTGTTCGCCCTGTCCATTATAGTATGCATTGGCCGCGAAATTAAGCTTGTCAACAAGCTCTCGCATGGTTCTTAGTTTGTCTTCTGCCATTTTATAGAATTCAAAAGTTATGGTTTAGCAAAAATACAACTTTTATATCATAAACTATTCTCATTGTAGAAAAAAGTTGATTCTTGCGTTTTGGGTTAGTGCTTCAAATGGTAATAAAAAATGATATAGTTTATATTGAGTGAGATTGTATTAATATACTGATAATCAATAGATAATAAATTATTTATGATTCATGTCATTTCGGTGCGTAATCTGCCTCAAATCATGCAGTGAAATGACGCAGAAGGCACACCGAAATGGCGCAAATTCAAATACCATCTTATAGGTTAAGGAAATTAATATCCATGCTTTGTGCTTTTGAAGAGCATGGTTTATTGTTTGATTTTTGATGAAATTATACTGCAAAAGTGGTTGAACAGCATCGCGAGAACCTGCAATATCTCTATTGATGTTGCGCTGGTGCAAACTTCACGCATACGGGATGCTGGACCAAAATGTCTTGATGTGTGTCGCTTAGCAAGCCTGTTTGAGGGTTGCGTGCATAGACTTGAATCTTATTTGCATCACGACAAGCGACGAGAACAAACTTTCCATTCGGTGTGATGATAAAGTTTCGAGGATGCAATCCTGTGGGTTGTTGTCCAACGCGAACAAGCTTTCCCGAAGCCAATCTCTTGAAAATGGTGATTCCATCGCCTTTTAATCGTGTGCTCGCATAAACGAACTTACCATCAGGACTGAGGTGAATATCGGCTCCACCGCGGGCTTTTGCATCGTCAGCAGCAATGGTTTGGAAGCGTTTCAGCAGGCCATTGGCATAATGAAATGTCGTGATGTCGCCCGATAATTCACTCATAAGATAGACGTCTTTACCATTGGGTGAGAATGTGAGATGACGCGGACCAGAGTCTTTGTCAACATCAACTGGCACGGAATAAGGTGTGAGTGTACCCGCTGTTTTGTTGTATTTGAATGATAGAATCTGGTCTGCACTGAAGTTTGTTGCTAACATATAACCATCTTTTGTGAATCGAGTGCAGTGCACATGAGGCTTGTCTTGTCTCGTCAAGTCAGGGCCTCCAATCGTTCCTTTGTGTTGACTGGCCATGGGTTTCAAGCTCCCATCGGCTGCAATTGGAAACACAGAGAGACTTCCTCCCGAATAGTTTGCCGTCATAACTACGTGTCCATCGGTCTCCACATAACACGGATCTTCGCCGTGTGTGCGTTGAGTGTTGACGAGTTTCATACTTCCATCTCGATCGAAGGCTATGGCATTCAAGCTTGCTGTGGTATCATTGTTCTCGCTAACCGCATAGAAATATCGGCCATTTGGTGCGAAAGCAAGGTATGAAGGGTTTTTAAGTGCCAGCGAATGTTGTGCAGTTGCTTTCCCCGTTTGTTGGTCAAAAAGAAAAGAATAGACTCCTTTGCTGCCATTATCAGTATAGGTTCCGATGACCATATTGAGCTTGTTGTTCGCTATACAGAGGGCTGGAAGGGCAGAAGCCACCACACTTAACACGATTGTTTTTGTCTTCATTGATTTTATTTTTTATGATTCGATACTGTTATTTGTTCTCTTTTTGCACCTTATAATATAGTTATGGCATCATGGATAGGTTTGTCTGAACTGGTTAGGAGTGGTAGAAGTGAGCCTCTTGAAATACTTACAGAAGAAACTTACCGTAGGAAAGTTCAGCTCATCAGCAATCTCTATAATCGTTTTATCACTGTGTTTCAACAATACTTTGGCTGAAGTAATCAGGGCGCGGTCTATCCATTCTTTCCCTGTTTGACCGCTAACAGCCTTTACAACCGTACCAAGATAGCGGTCGGTGAGGCACATCTTTTCAGCATAGAAGCCCATTTGATGTTCTTGTTTGCAGTTTTTGTTGACTAAATAGATAAAGCGTTCGAAGATGTTTCGCTCGTTAGAATGTTGCTCAATGATGTTTGTTTTAACTGCAGAGAAGTGGTAATCATATTGTAAAATGATAGTACGAATGATGCTTTTGATAACTTGTTGATTATTGACTTGTTGTGAAACGGTTTGCAAAAGCAAGCTGAACATTTGCCGAATCAAGTCGCTTTCGCTCGCAGTGAGTATCTTTTGAGCGTCTTTCATCGTTTGATTGAACGTTGAAGATAGGGCATCATTCATGACGATATGCATGAAATCGGGAGAACAAGTCATTCCCGTTAACTTAAAATCTTGCGTCACTTCGATGGGTTGAACAATGGTACCTGGCGTTATAAATACTATCATTCCAGGAGTTAGTTGCTTATCAATGAGGTTGATACGGGCATGTGCTTGTCCTGCACTTACATAGCCGAAACGATAGTCTTGCAGTTGAAAGATGGAGTCAAATCGCAACACAGCTTGGATTAAATAGTCCATATTCACAACGATAGTGAAGTCTTGTAAGACCCTAACATTACTTGCTTTGTCAAGTTTGTTGGACTCAATGAGTTGCTTAAATCGGTCAAATGTGAGCGAAACGGGTTTGCCTTGCATTGCTTTTTTTATGGATAATATGATACAAAGATAATTCTTTTTCTGTATTATAGAACTTTTTTCTCTTTAAATCTAACGAATAGAACATTATCCATTTGAAATAGATAACAAAAGAGTTTGTAATAAGTCTTACCTTTGTAGCATAGAAAAAAGAAGATAATGAAAAAGAGATTATTATTCGTTTGCTGTTTGTTGCCTTTGCAATTATGGGCACAAAAGCTGACATTAGAAGCCTGTAAACAAAGTGCAGAGATAAATTATCCGGCGGTAAGTCAGTATCATTTGATGGAGCTTACACGTGATTTCACCTTGGAAAATGCAGCAAAAGCCTGGTTGCCCCAAGTGTCTGTGTCGCTTAGTGGCGTTGCTTTTACAGACTTGTTGAATGTAAGTGGTGTGATGAAACAAATGGGAGTGGAGACTAAAAACACGTTGGCTTCGGGCATGGTGATGCTGAATCAGAACGTGTATGATGGTGGAAAGATTCATGCTCAGCGTCAGATTGTCCGCGCACAAACCGAAGTTCAGCGTCAGCAATTGGCTGTTTCGCTGTATGATTTGAATCGGAGAGTGGAGCAACTCTATTTTGGTGTGCTGCTGTTGGATGCGCAAATCAAACATACATTGTTGCTGATTGACGACCTAAAACTTAGTCGGCAGACCATTGAAGCAATGATGCGAGGAGGTGTTGCCAATCAAACGGATGTCGATGTAGTGGCAGTTGAGCAAGAGAATGCATTGCAATTGCTCGACGCGCAGCAGGCTTCGAGACAATCATTTCTTAAGATGTTGGGCCTCTTTATACATCAATCGTTGGATAAAAACGTGCAATTGCAGTTGCCTGTTGCATTAGATTTGAAGTCGGAAGAGGTGAAACGCCCAGAACTTTCCTATTTTCAAGCACGCGAAAATCAGTTAGATGCGGAGCGAAAACGATTGAATGCAAGTCTTCTTCCAACGCTAAAAGCCTTCGGGATGGGCGTGTATCATACAAAGGTTACATCGCTGATACACAATGGAATGCTTGCTGGTGGTTTAACTTTAAGTTGGAATGTTGGAGCCTTATATACGCGAAAGAATGATCTTCAAAAGCTAATGGTGCAGCAACAGCAGATAGAAAGCGAGCGCGCTACCTTTCTTTTTAATAATCATTTGGAGGTAGAAACAGCCGAAGGGAACATAGCTATGCTCAAGAAACAACTGCTTCGGGACGATGAAATCGTAAGACTTCGGGAGCAAATTCGCAGAAAGAGCGAGAAGAAAGTACGCTTAGGAACGGAAAGTATCAATGAGATGTTGCGGGATATTAATGCAGTTTCCAAGGCACGTCAACAGCGTTCGACTCATGAAATCCAATTGCTTGAAGCCTTATATGCACTTAAAAATACGATAAATCAATAACAACTGAACGGAATTATGATGAAGAAAATAATGTTATTTGCTGTAATGTGCCTGCTGATGGGCTGCAGTAACAATGATAATGTCTTTGATGCAACAGGAACTTTCGAGGCAACAGAGGTGACAGTTTCAGCCGAACAAACGGGCAAACTGATTCACTTTGATATTCAAGAAGGTGGAAAAGTTGATGTAAACAAGGAGGTTGGATGTATTGATACCATTCCCTTTTATTTGAAAGCACGGCAGATTGGTGCACTAAAAATGGTGTATCAGGCACAGAAACCGAATGCTTCTACGCAGGTAGCTGCCTTGCGTCAGCAGATTGTTAAGGCCCAAGAAGACGTCAAACGCTATGTGGAGTTGGTGAAAGATGGGGCTGCCAATCAGAAGATATTAGATGATTCGCGAAACCAGTTGCTTGTTCTTCAGCGACAGTTAGCAGCTCAAAATTCCACCTTGGGTAACTCTACGCGTAGTCTTTCGGCTCAAATGGGGACGGCAGATGTAGAGAAACTGCAAGTCATTGACCAGCTTCGGAAGTGTCATATCACGTCACCTATCAGTGGAACTGTATTGGAGAAGTATGCTGAACAGGGTGAGTTTGTCATGACAGGAAAGCCTCTTTTTAAGGTCGCTGATATCCAACGGCTTTATCTTCGGGCTTATATCACGAGCCAACAACTAAGTAAAGTGAAGCTCGGTCAACGTGTAACTGTCTTCTCAGATTACGGGAATAACCTACGTAAAAGCTATCAAGGTGTGGTGTCATGGATATCATCTCAGAGTGAGTTTACACCCAAAACTATCCTCACAAATGACGAGCGTGCCGACTTGGTTTATGCCATAAAGGTGGCTGTTAAGAATGATGGTAGCATTAAAATAGGTATGTATGGCGAGGTCAATTTCTAATCATCAGCCGTCAATATCTGTCAGAGCATTGTCTAAAAGCTATGGAAGAGTGCAGGCATTACATGACGTTTCGTTTGATGTTGAGCATGGAAAGATCTTTGGACTCATAGGACCTGACGGCTCAGGGAAGACCACTTTGTTTCGTATTCTGACGACACTTTTGTTGGCAGATACAGGAAAAGCCAGTGTAGATGGGTTTGATGTAGTTCGGGATATGAATGATATTCGGAAACGAGTAGGGTATATGCCTGGCCATTTTTCACTCTATCAAGACCTTACAGTGGAAGAGAACTTGAAGTTTTTTGCAACACTTTTCTCCACAACGATAGCCGAAGGCTATGACTTAATCGCTCCAATCTATTCGCAGATAGAACGATTTAAGACGCGAAGGGCAGGCGCTTTGTCTGGTGGAATGAAGCAAAAACTGGCGCTATGTTGTGCTTTAGTGCATAAGCCTTCCATTCTTTTTCTTGACGAACCCACTACGGGTGTCGACCCCGTTAGCCGTAAAGAGTTTTGGGAAATGCTTGTAACCTTGAAACAAAATGACATCACAATAGTAGTTTCTACGCCTTATATTGACGAAGTGTTGCAGTGTGATTGCGTGGCATTCTTACATGAAGGCAGGTTGAAAGGAGTAGGGAATCCCAAGACAATATTAACGCAATTCAAAGCTATTTTCAATCCACCCGCGTTGATACATGAGGTAAACGACAACCAGAAGGAACACGAAGAAAACGTCATTCAGGTGCAACATTTAGTGAAATCCTTTGGAGATTTCCGTGCTGTAGATGACATTTCGTTTAATGTTCGCCGTGGAGAGATCTTCGGTTTCCTTGGTGCTAATGGTGCAGGAAAGACCACAGCAATGCACATTTTGACGGGACTTAGTCAGCCAACAGGGGGACATGCCACGGTTGCAGGCTTCGATGTGTCTACTCAGTATGAGCAAGTGAAGCGACATATTGGCTATATGAGTCAGAAGTTTTCACTCTATGAAGACCTTACTGTGACTGAAAACATTCAATTGTTTGGTCATATCTACGGCATGAAGTCTGCTGATATCAGTCGCAAACTCAATCAGTTGCTCCAACAATTACAGTTCACTGACCATGCCAACGACATTGTTTCTTCTCTCCCATTAGGCTGGAAACAGAAACTCGCTTTCTCCATAAGTATCTTCCATGAGCCTGATATTGTGTTCTTAGATGAGCCAACTGGGGGTGTCGATCCAGCCACAAGACAGCAGTTTTGGACGTTAATTTACGATGCAGACAGAAGCGGAATAACTATCTTTGTGACTACACATTACATGGATGAAGCCGAATATTGTGACAGAATTTCTATCATGGTAGACGGTAAGATAAGTGCAATTGGGACGCCTTCTGAACTTAAATCACAGTTCAATAAACGTGATATGAATGAGGTTTTTACTTTCTTGGCGCGACAATCCAACCGGAAAAGTGTTTAGTATGAAAGAGTTTTGGTCATTTATTATTAAGGAAACACAACACATTATGCGTGATAGACGCACGATGATGATACTCTTTGGTATGCCCATTATACTGATGTTGATCTTTGGTTTTGCAATCTCTACTGACGTAAGAAACGTGAGAACCGTTGTCGTTATGTCTCAGATCGATCATCAAACACAGCGGATGATTAATGCACTTGATGAGTCGGAGTATTTCAAAGTGCTTTATAAGGTGCACACACCAGCCGAAGCTGAGCAGCTGATTCGTAATCAAAAGGCTGATATGGGCATTGTTTTTAGTACTGATTTTGCCAGCAAATATGGAGGAGTTCAGCTCATTATAGATGGTACGGACCCTAATATGGCACAGCAATATAATAATTATGCTTCACAGATTATGGGCACTCAGCTGATGAATGTCATGCAAAGAAAGTCCCCAAGTGCCATTGCTTTGAAGATGCTTTATAACCCCCAAATGAAGAGTTCCTATAACTTTGTGCCAGGAATCATGGGAATTTTGTTGATGTTAATATGTGCAATGATGACGAGTATCAGCATAGTTCGTGAGAAAGAACGAGGCACAATGGAGGTGTTGTTAGTGTCACCTGTGCGCCCGTTTCTAATCATATTGGCGAAAGCAGTGCCTTATCTTGTGTTGGCATTTGTCGTGCTTTTAGCGATTCTTCTCATGTCACGTTTCGTGTTGTTTGTACCAATCGCTGGCAGTCTTTGGCTCATTTTACTTGTCTCAACGATATATATATTCATGGCTTTATCTTTGGGATTACTCATCAGTACGATAGCAAAGACACAGATGGCAGCCTTATTAATGTCGGCCGTTATGCTGTTAATGCCTTGCACTATGCTAAGCGGCATGATGTTTCCTATCGAGAGTATGCCTCATGTTTTGCAATGGGTTGCTGCACTGATTCCACCGCGTTATTATATCTCTGCAATGAGAAAATTACTCATTATGGGTGTATCGTTTCGATATGTTTTGTCAGAAGTCATCACCCTTTTAGGCATGACGACGCTCTTTTTGACGGTAGCGTTGTTGAAATTTAATAAAAGATTGGGATAGTATGCTTATTCTTTATCTCATAAAAAAAGAGTTCTTACAGATGAACCGCAATCACTTTCTGAAAGTGTTGGCATTGGTTTATCCTGTGGCTGTTATGTGCGTATTCCCTTGGGTGATGCGTATGGACGTGAAAAACGTAGCGGTTGTGGTGGTAGATAACGACCATTCTACACTTTCACAACAATTGGTTCATCGCATAGAAGCAAGCCATTATTTCGTCTTTAAGGGGCAGAAGGCTTCGTATACTGATGCTTTAAGTGCTGTAGAACGATGCGAAGCAGACGTGATAGTAGAGGTTCCTGCGCACTTCGAACGTAATAAAACGCGGGGCGAACACCCTCAAATACAGATTGCGGTAAATGCTGTTAATGGGTCAAAAGGCATGTTGGGGGCTTCATATATGAATCAGATAGTGACCGCATCTGTTGCTTCAGAAGGACTGCTTACCACTTTAAGTCAGCGTGTTTCGACCTTATATTTATATAATAAGCACTTAGACAGTAAGCGATTAATGATTCCTTCACTCTTTGGAATCTTGCTAATGATTATCTGTGGAGCCTTGCCTGCCCTGAACATTGTAGCCGAAAAGGAGGCTGGAACGATTGAAGCTATCAACGTAACTCCTGTGAGTAAGTTTACGTTTATCATGGCAAAGCTCATCCCTTATTGGCTACTTGGCATGTTGGTCATGACGATTTGTATCGTCCTTACAAGGTTTTTATATGGTTTTTCGTGTGTAGGAAGCTTGTTTGGGGTGTATCTTCTTGCCCTGCTTTTATCTTTTTGTTTCAGTGGTTTGGGGTTGGTCATTTCCAATTATAACGATACTATGCAGCAAGCCATGTTCGTTTTATGGTTCTTTTTGTTGATATGTCTGTTGATGAGTGGCTTACTTACGCCCGCACGTTCTATGCCTCACTGGGCTTATTTGACTACTTATATCAATCCAGTTGCCTATTTTATTGATGGTGTTCGAACGATTTATGTGCGTGGGGGAGGTTTTATGAGCATTCTTCCACAGTTGCTTGGGCTCACTCTCTTATCTGTTTTTGCAGATACTTGGGCAGTATTGAGCTATCGGAAAAATAGATAATTCTTTATGAAGGTGTGCTTTCTGTGAGCGGTTTAATATCACCTAATGCTATCATCTCATGGCGCACGATATGAAAAGAAATAGCCCTCATTGTGGTGATGCCAATCATGCGTAAAACGATATGGGGCAAAACACAAGGCAATCTCCGTCGTTTTAAGCTGTAAACTACGCCATTTCGCATTGCAAAATGATGCAGTTAACAGCTTAAAAAGACTTGTTTCTGTAGTCTTAATTTGCTGGTTTAATCTGGTTTCTCTAATCATTTATACAACATTTTTTTTGTGTTCTTGATTCTTGTTTAGGTATTTTTAGAAAAAAAATAATGGACTTAGTGAATAATCTATTTGAAAATCACGTATCTTTGTGGCATAATCAATGGTGAAAAGAATATCAGAATATAGACAAATTATGAGGAAAATTAAATGGTATATCATTGCTTTTACTTTATTGTTAACTGCTTGTAAGTCTGCAAGTTTACAGGATGAGGCTAAAGGAAAGTATGGGCAGGTGAAACTGAATGATGTAGAACGTGCTGAAGTTGACAGCATGGTGAATGGCGTGGCCTTTCGTTTGATTCATGAAATGCAAAAGAATCATGACAACTTATTGGTCTCTCCACTTGGTCTTTGCTATGCTTTGAATATGCTCAATGCTGGTGCTGATGGGGCGACACAACGG
>ERZ773196.902-NODE-902-length-17766-cov-5.428547_pt1 | contig 17766 bp, 17 predicted proteins | sample MGYA00581009_ERZ773196 | MGnify/ENA primary metagenome ERZ773196 (study PRJEB29015, sample SAMEA2738162) | human oral metagenome | biome: human oral; feature: human-associated habitat; material: saliva | place: China | collected 2243 ... | reverse complement strand
GAAAGATAATCTATAATTATGACTAGTAAAAAGGTGAAGCAGTAATGAAAAAGAAAGTAGCAATTACAGCTAGCGTCCTGCTGTTACTGACAGTCAGTGGCGTAACAGCGCTCAACGTAATCAATCCAAGCTGGCGAGAGAACACGATTTTTGCGACGGCGAGAGATAAACAGTTAGCGTGGTTGAAAGAACATCAAAAAGAAATTGTGGAGTGGATACAGTTGTATTATCCTAAACTTCAATCGATTCAATTTGATTGGAGTACATTAGAAGTTGGGGCTGTTAGTAACGGAGTCTTTACAACAGAATATGACCTATCTGTAAAGGGGACTTTTAATGAAATTGCAGACACTGAGATTTATATTGACTTCACTCTAAATAAGTCAGATGACATCCCGAGTATGTCTAATATAAAGTTGAACGAACCTCCACGTATATGGAAAGGGAATGGATATTATATTTATGACGGACTTAATTAATTTTAATAATTTATATACGAATAGCCTGATTTAATGTGGTGACTATGATGAAAAAGAAAGCAGCAATTACAGCCAGCGCCCTGTTATTACTGACAGTCGGTGGCGTAACAGCGCTTAATGTCATTAATCCAAGCTGGAGAGAGAACACGATTTTTGCGACAGCAAGAGATAAGCAATTGGCGTGGCTGAAAGAGCACGAAGAAGAAATTGTGGAGTGGATTCGTTCTAGGTATCCAAAAATAGAATCTGTACAGTTTGATTGGAATACTCTAGAGGTTGGAGCTGTAAGCAATGGAGTCTTTGCTGAGTCATACAATTTATCGGTAAAAGGGACCTTTAATAATAATCAAAAGACAATAATTTTTATTGATTTTAAATTGGAACAACAAGATAGTATTCCTAATATGTCAAATGTTAGAATGAACCATCCTCCAAGAATTAAAAGAGATGGTGGGATTTATATTTACGAATAAAACAATCTATACAAAAAGGAGGGGAAGCCTTGAACAAATTAACTTTTAAAGATTCGATGTCTACGTGCCACAAGATTGTGACAGACTCGAACGGCAAGAGATACATTATGGATACGAGTACCATCAAACCGAATGTGTATGGCTTTGGGATTATTCCAAAGCAAGTAAGTGTAGACATGGTGGAGTTTGGCCATCACGATCAAAATTTTGAATTTAAGGCTAAACCGTCACCAAAGTATATGGGGGCAGTTGCAGCGACACAACCTCTAACGACGATACTGTTTAAGGTGTTCGAAGGTATTTTCTTAAAGTATAATATTCATCAACGTGTTTTTTTGAAATGGGGAATTGTAGCTTTATCGGCATTTATTGCATACTTACTTGTAAAAGTTTACATCAAACAAGCTCAGAAGAAAGTTGCAGAAAGATTGCCTAAAAATGCAAAGAGATATACTGCAACATTTACATTTGCCAAAAGAAGAGATTTTTCTTATTGGTTTGTAATAGGACTTGTGGCTATTTTTGTATTTTTATTTATGAATACAAATAATGGGAGTGAAGGAGGTTTTTTGGTGCCTCTTTCACTACTATCGTTGTTGTTTTTTATTATTTGGTTAGGCATGGTTCCTGTTGATTATAATTATAAAAACCAATTCATAAAGCTTGTTTCAATCGAAGAGAAAAAGTAAAGCTGGAGAGAATATATGAACGAATTCACTTTTAAAGACTCGATATCAACGTGTCACAAAATAGTGACGGACGCGAATGGGAAAAGATACATCATGGACACGAGCACACTGACGCCGAATGTTCATGGTTTTGGGAGTATTCCAAAACAAGTAACTGTGGAGATGGTGGAGTTTGGAAATCGTGATCAGAATTTTGAATTTAAGGCTAAACCGTCATCTAAGTTTCTAGGAGTGGCGGCAGTAACGCAACCATTGACGACGATTCTCTACAAGGTTCTGGAGAGTGTCTTCTTAAAGTACAATATTCATCAGCAAGTACTTTTGAAGTGGATAATGTTTGGGTTGTCGATTGCACTCGCATTTATTCTTGCAAAAGTCTATATTAAGTTGGCTCAAAAAAAAGTCGCGGATAGGGTTTCGCCGAATGCTAAACGATATATTGCTAAGTTTACATACTGGAATAAGAGAGACTATTCAAACTGGTTTATGATTCTTCTAATAGCCATTATATTCTATTTCTTTTTAAAATCTACTAATGGAACAGAAGGCATCCTTTTAGTTCCTATCACAATATTAGCGCATCTTCTCTTTGTGTTTTGGCTAGGAATGGCTCCAGTCGACCAAAACTATAATCGAAAGAGAATGCAGCTTGTCTCAATCGAAGAGATACAGTAAAACCGAGGAGAATATATGAACAAACTAACTTTTAACGCTTCGAAGTCTATATGTCATAAAATCGTGACAGACTCGAACGGAAAAAAATATCTTATGGATACGAGTACCATCAGCCCCAACGTGTTTGGTTTTGGATTTCAACCCAAAAGAGTGCGTGTTGAAATGGTTGAGATTGATAAAAAAAGTCGCCTTTTTGATAAGAAAACAAAAGTTAATGGAGCGGTAGTGGCAGGTGTAGGGGCGTTCGCAAGTACACCTCTCCTATCAAAGTCGATAACGAAACTACTGGATGGGATGCTGGATAGCTATCATATTCACCAACAGCCTTTTCTAAAGTACGGAATTTTTCTAGGGACTTTCATTTTGGCATTCTTAATAGCGCTAGTAATGATAGGAGTTTCTAGATTCAAGGTATCAAAGAAACTTCCTTCTAATCCTAAAAAGTATATCGCTACATTTAGAACAGAAGGTAAAAACAATGCGAGTTATTATATTTTTCTGGCCATTATTGCAGTCCTCCTTTTCTTTTACGCAAAAGCACCTTCTTGGGGAGAATTATTATTGATATATAATATGATGTTCGCATTTTGGCTATTTTTTGTTTGGCTGGTGGAAGTCCCTGTCGATAATTTGTACAATAATAAAATTTTTATACTTGAATCAATCGAGGAGGTTAAAGAATGAATGATGTATTACCAATTGGCTCAATTATCTATTTAAAAGAAGGTCAGCAAAAAGTGATGATTTTAAGTAGAGGTTGCCAATTACAACAAGATAATGAACTTGTATTTTTTGGATATTCAGGAGCTGCATATCCTGTTGGGTTAAATCCGGAACAGATTTTTTACTTTAATCAAGAAGACATTGATAAAGTAGTATTTCATGGATATACAGATTTAGATGAAGAACGTTTTGTAGAATTATATAAAAAATGGTTTGAAGAAAACAAAGCGAATTTAAAAATAGGGAAAACACATTAATAGAAAAGTGAAAATAACGTTGATACACGACGTGAAATTTTTATTTTTATATTGCTAATTATTTGTGAATATGATACTATCGAAATGTAACAAAAATCAATAGTATAACTGAAGGAGTTCATTAAAATGGGACAAATTAAAGTTTCTCCAGAGACGTTACAAACACGTGCTCGTGAATATAGCAAAGCTTCAAACGAAGTAAATGGAATTTTATCTAACCTATCAGCTTTACAACAAACATTAGCAGCTGAATGGGAAGGACAAGCTTTCCAAGGTTTTGATAGACAATTTAACGAATTAAAACCAAAAGTAAAAGAATTTGCTGAATTATTAGAACAAATCAACGTTCAGTTAGTTGGAGCTGCTCGTGCAATGGAAGAGCATGACCAAGCTTTATCTCAAAAATTCGGATTAAACTAATGGATAATGGATAGACCATCTATCCTAAGAAGGTGGGAGCGCATCCCGCCTTTTTCTTTTAAAAAAATTGAAGGGAGAAAAAAATGAAACATAAGAAAGTCTTCCTGTTTTCAGGAGTTCTTTTAATAGCGGTATTATTATTATCATTATTCGGAGTGGTGAAACCACAAAATACAAATCGTTCGACGTCAGTTCAAGACTCGCAAACAGCTAAAAGTGATGTCACTATTGCAGTTGTGAATGAAGACAGTGGGACAAACTATAATGGAGACAAAGTAACAGTTGCAAACATCTTAATTGATTCCTTTGCAAAAACAACTCCGTACAAAGTTGAAACGGTGTCTCGTTCGACAGCTGAAAAAGGGTTAGAAAATGGGAACTATCAAGTGATGGTGATTTTACCAAGTCATTTTTCACAAGACGCCCTTTCGTTAGAAGCGACAGCACCAAAACGTGCATTGTTCCAATATAAAGTAAATGCCGACAAACAAGTTTTAGTGAAACAAGCAGAAGAGGCAGTATCTTCATTAAAACAAGCATTTAACCAAGATCTTATTCGCATTTATTTTAGTAGCGTAATCGCTAACTTGAAAAATGCACAGAAACAAGTTTCTGGAGTCGTAAAAAATCAAGGGGATACGGTTGACCAATTTCAAACTGGGCTTTTAGAACCGTTGATGCAATATTCTCAAGAATTTAAAGGAATTTCTAGTTCGTCGAATAATGCAGCAGAAGTGATGAATGGATTTAATACAATCATTCAGAATTCAAATGCATCGTTCACACAAATTATTTCTGTAGATAAAACATATGAAAATGAAATTGCTAAAATTAAAGAGTTGCAAGATGCGTGGGCTCAATCGATTGCTAAACGAGAAAGTGAATTAGCAGTTTATGATAAAGGCATTTCTAGCATGACAGTTACGGATCCGTTGAAAATTATGCAAGAAGTAAATGGACAAAAGCTTCCAGAATTAAGCAACGGACAAGATTTGAATCAAGTCTTAGCAAACTCAAATGAGTTAAACAAACGTCTGAATGAATTCGTTGAGGATATTAAGAAGAGAAACGAAGAAATTAGTACTTATTTAAATACAACCTATAAAGCAAAAATCAAGCAAGCAGTAGCAGACTCGCTTGCTGATAATAGTAACCAAACGAAGAAAACACTAGGGTTAATGGTTTCGGAGTTACGTAATAATATTGATAAGAAGTTTATTTCAAGCGCTCAACAGATGACGCTTTATGATGATGCGACTATTGATCGTATGGCATTATCAGCTGCAGATAAACAGTTTCTAAAAAATACGGTTCATTTTATTCAAAAACTAAATCCATCAGCAACCACACAAACAAGTAACCAAGATACTTTTGTTAGCAATAAAGAAAATGACATAAAAAACAAAGTGATTTCTGGACAGATTGCTGTGAATGATATTGCTGGTAACATTAAGAAAATCTCTTTAGCCATTGATAGTCGTTACAGTGTTCAAAGTTTACGCATTAATGGTCAAGGGGCTTCATTCTCACAAAATGGTAATTCTGTGGAAGTGACTTCAGGGTATAATGCTTCGGCTAAACAATTACGTGTAGATTATGAATTGAAATACAATGGTGGATCGGTCGCAAGCGATAGTTGGTTTGCGCCAATCTTATCGAAAATCAATGTTGTGACGGAAGAATCAATTGCTCATCTTAGTGATGAACAAAAACAAGCATTATTAAATAATATTGCTTCATTAAATAGTAGTATTCAACAATCCAATAAAGTGATTGAGGCGTTTAATAATTATCAAGCCTCAGGGAATGCGACTCCTAAAAAATTCGATACACTAACTCCGTTAGATGGAGCAACTCTAACGGTGAATACTAGTTCTCAAGCAATCCAAAAAACGTATAGCGGTAGTGATGCACGTACTGTTTTCACAGATTCTAAAGCGTTCTTAGGAGAAATTTCGACAGCCGTATTTAATGATGTAAAAGCATATCTTGATTTTGCAGGTCAAGTGAAGGCAGTTTATGGATTAGACTTATATTCAAACAACGGAGCAAATCCTAAACAGCCAGCGGGAGATTCGTTATATGCGCAGTTGGCGTTTGAAAATCTAGATGAAATTCTCGTCGATTTAGTAACGAATACATTAACAAGTGATATTAAAGAAAAACTTGTGATTCCAGAAGAATTGAACACACGAGTTGCGACACTTTCAACAGATGTAGCTACTTTAAAGAAAAATATGAATGCTTATCAAAAGTTAATGCAGGATGTAAATGCTGAAATTACAAGAATCGTGACGGAAACTCAAAAAGTTAAAGAAACTCTTGAAAGTAAACCGATTTTTGTAGATTCAGAAAAACGTGACAATACTGATTTAACAGGTGTGAGTCTATCAATGAACAAAGACTTATCAACGCTTATGTTAGCAAGTCGTACATTGATGGATAACACAAAGTCTCATCAACAAGTGGCTGAAACTATTCGAAAAGAATATAGCCGATTAAACGATGAGGTGAAAACTCTCGAAACAAAAGGGACTGAGTACAAGAACGCTGTCGAATCAATGGACAAAGTGATGAACAAAGAATTCGAATCGAACACGGCATTCTTGAACGAATTTACGAAAGTAATGTCCAATACGGAGTCTGGAAACAATACAAATACATTAGTCTATGATTACCTATCTCATCCAATTGATGGAACATTAGCAGACGGACGCGGAGCAGACACTTCACGTCAACATACGGATAATCGTACAGGAGTCTTAATGGTATTGATTATCGCAATGATGACTCTTGCATTTGTATACATGTTACAACACGGCAATTGGCAATTACTGGACACAAATCGTTATCTATCTAATGAATCAAAATCACATCTCTTACCTTTAGCTTTATTAGCAGGTGTTGGAGCAGGCATTGGCGCCTTAGTAAGTATTGTGGTAGGTGTGAAATTGAGTTTACCAGCTGAGCAATTATTTGCACTCATCGGAATGGCAATTCTGATCGCTGTAAGTGCTATTTTCATGCACCATGCGTTAATGTCATGGCTAAAAGCCTATGGATTATTAATTAGTTTAGGCTTTATCGTCATTTACGTTATTGCATTGGGACAATTATTTGATACGTATTATGGAAATGTTTCACCAGTATTAGCGTATTTAACACCATTCGTTCCTGCAGAAAATATGTTACATGCAGTAATTAATCAGCAACCAACAGCATGGATTTCAACAGCGGCAATTTCTGTTATTGGAGTAATTGGATTTGTTGGAAGCATGCTACATTATCAACAACAAAATAAGGAGTAGACAATGAAAAAAATCAGTCAAGTCATAATGATTGTACTTGGCATGATGGTTGTCCTCACGGGCAAAGTATGGGCTCAAGACGGTTCGTTAAAAATCAATGTGGATGTTCCTGTCCAAACGAATGTAAATGAGCAAACTTATTTCGAACAAGACATAACACTGAAACAACTGTTTGATGCCTCTTTGTCTCAAATGATTTCAAAACAACAGGCAGAAGAGTCATTATCTGAAACGCAAGATAAGGCTCTTCTTTTTTTATCGACAGACTCTCAAAAATTAAATCCGATTGAAACGGATCAATTCTTCTTAGCGCAGTCAGCAACCACTCCTAATAAGGGAGTGACGTTAAGACCAGAAGAAAAGACGTCGCCATTAACAATGGTTGGATTCATTGCATTAGGATTATTAATGAGTGGAATATCGATTTATCAATTTTTGAAGAAAAGGAAAACACATCATGCATAATATGTATATTAATTTAACGTTAGATTTAAGAAAGTTTGCATATGGGCAATATGATTTACGAGTTCCAGTAGGCATTAGCATGAAGGAATTATTACATATTGTCGCACAAGCTTATCAATTAGAATTGAATGTTGTTAGTCCTAGTATCCGTGTACATGATAAAGGAGTAGTCCTAACAGCGTTGCAACGCATTGAAGATATTGGAACTTTACGTGATGGAGTCCAATTAATCGTCGAAACTTTATAGAAAGAGAGAGAAAAAACGTGAGAAGTGTTGAAGTTACAAAGGAAGAATTCAAAGGGAATGTAGCTATGGCATTAACGCTGTTGCAAGTGGCCATTCCAGAAGCTGTTCCATTGACTATTGAAGAAGTTGAAAGTTCTTATATGATTCATGCGGATACAGCAAATACTCAAGAATTCGAAAAAATCTATCCATTACCATTAGAAGAGCGTCTTCGTTACTTAATTAATGTAGGGAAATTATTTACGCCATTAGAGGCAAGTGTATATACATACTCACTTTCGCCAGAAAATGTAGTGTTTACACAAGATGGAATCGCAAAAATTGTTTTTCGCGGAATTAAAGGACAAGTACCTCCTTATGAAGGATTGTCTGAAGATGAATTTTTGAAGCAGTACAAATCAATGATTGTAGCAACGCTAGATTCAAAATCTAAGTTTACAGAATTATCTCAAGGGAAATTAGAATTCTACAAAGGACATAAATTCTGTGAAGAGATTATTGCAGCTCAATCGATTTCAGAAGTGCTAGAAAAAATGCAAGAGCATCTAGACTATGAGAGAGAACGTGTAGCCAAAGAAATGGTGCGCGTACCTCAACGAAAACTTTTTGTATGGAAATTGATGGGAATTTTATCAGGTGTCATTGCAGTAGTATTGGCAGCTGTTCTGGCTTTCAATTTGTTTGTGGTACAACCAAAGCAAACGCAAATCGCAAACCTACGTCTATCGTTTATTCAAAAAGATTATTCACAAGTGGTAACGAATGTAAAATCAATCGATAGTAAATCTCTTTCTGCCGAAGATAAGTATATTGTTGCGTATTCAGTGATTATGACAGAATCACTAACGAACGAACAAAAAGCAGTGCTTGGAAAAATGACAGCACAAACAAATGAAGATTACTTAAGATATTGGGTACTTATCGGTCAAAATAAAGTGGATGAAGCAATGGATATTGCGAGTTATTTAGATGATCCACAATTATTAATGTACAGTTTGACGAAGAAAATTGATGATGTTCAACGTGATCCAAACTTAACGTCTGAAAAACGTACAGAGGAAATTAACCGTTATAAAGGTAAATTGGAAGAGTTAAAGAAACAATATTTACCAACACAACAAAAAACGAAAGAAAATTAATACGGAGGCAGTAAATGATTTGTTTAATTAAGATAGATAACACCATCTACGACATTTCAAAAGAGAGAGCTTACCGTGTGGGAACTCATCTAAGTGATGATTTTGTTGTGGAAAATGCATTTGCAGATAAATTAATCGTGAAAAATGGACAAGTGTCGTTTGCGGACCGTATTTACACGAACGGGAAACATAGCCTTCCATTCAGTAATGAGATTGTTGCAGAATTATTTGTTTTTCAATATAGCTTACAAACGTTACTAACTAAAGAACCATTAACTATCGGACCAGACGAAATTCATGCGGTAAGTATTGCTCAAAGCCAAGAATTATTGATTCAAGCAAACGCTACAGGATATGAAATTGTATCCGAGAAAGAATTGTTCTTGAATGGGCAGTTGGTAACGACTCCTGCACAGATGAGTGAGGGAGATTACCTATTTTCTACGAGTGGCTATTTTATTAGAATTCAAGGACAAAAAGTTTTTATCGCTAGTATCGAGCCAATCGAGACAACTCTTGTTCAGTTGGATTTTGAAGATACGCCAGAGGATAAGACTAGTGATTTTCACCGTTCACCTCGATTCATTTTACGTGAGCCAGATGATGTGGTGAGCATCTTAGCGCCACCAACTGAAGATAATATGCAGAAGCAATCGCTATTAAAATTAATTATCATGCCGCTTGCGATGATTGGGCTTACGGTAGCAACTCATTTTCTTACAGGAAATGGCGGAATGATGATAATGATGATGGGGATGTCGGTGATTACTTTAATCACCTCAGTCCATAGTTTCTTCTCAGACAAAAAACAAAATAAACGTCTGAAAGCGAAAAAGATGGAGAACTATAAAGCGTATCTGAATGAGAAATATAAAGAGCTTTATGACTTATCTAAAGAACAGGCAGAAGCCTTGAATTATCACTATCCATCTGTTGACGCTGTAATGGAAATGGCGAAGGTGACGGATAGACGTCTCTATGAAAAGACGCCTCATCACTTTGACTTTTTAACATACCGTCTAGGGACAGGAAAAATTATTCCAAGTTTTAAAGTCGATTATAAAAAATCTGAGTTAACAGAATATAATGAAGCCATCAGTGAACAAGTAACGGAATTAGTGGCGCATTATCAATACTTGGAAAATTTACCTATTACGAATGATTTGTTATCGGCCCCAACAGGATATATTGGCTCTCGTCGAACAGTCATTGAGCAAGTTCAACAAGCGATTATTCAGTTGGCTACTTTCCATAGTTACCATGATGTGCAATTTGTTCCAGTGTTTCGTGAAGAGGAACTCCCATTGTGGGAATGGAGTCGTTGGTTACCGCATATGAAACTCCAACAGTTTAATTGTCGTAGTTTTGTATACCATCAACGTAGTCGTGATCAATTGTTAACGTCGCTCTATCAAATGATCAAAGAACGCAAACAAGCAGCTGAACAAGCAGGAACTAATAAGCAACTAACTTTTACTCCTCATTATGTATTTGTGATTACGGATTTATCGCTAATGCTAGACCATAATATTATGGAGTTTATCAATGAAGATTTATCACATCTTGGAATTAGCTATCTATTTGTAGAAGATGTGATTGAAAGCCTACCAGAACATGTAAACACTGTTGTGGATTTCAAAGGGAATCGTCAAGGAACATTACGCCTCCATAATGGCGAATATATGGATAAACCGTTTGTGACGTTTGAGAAGTTATCCACTGAAGCCAAAGAACAATTCGCAAGAGACTTGGCTCAAGTGACGCATGTTCAAACATTACGAAACGCGATTCCAGATAGTGTCACATTCCTAGAGATGTATGGTGTAGATTCTGTAGAAGCATTAGATATGAACCATCGTTGGGCAACGAATGATACGTACCAAACAATGGCAGTACCATTAGGGCTACGTGGCCGTGATGAATTATTAATGTTGAATTTACATGAAAAAGCGCATGGACCTCACGGACTAATGGCAGGGACAACAGGTTCTGGAAAATCTGAAACCTTACAGTCATATATTGCTTCATTAGCGGTAAATTTCCATCCATATGAAGTGGCGTTTCTCTTGATCGACTACAAAGGTGGGGGGATGGCGAACCTATTTGCGGACCTACCGCACTTAGTTGGAGCGATTACCAACCTAGATGTCGCACAAGCCAATCGTGCCTTAGTGTCTATCCAAGCAGAATTGAAGAAACGTCAACGATTATTTGCAGAATATGATGTAAACCATATTAATCAGTACATGAAATTATTTAAAGAGGGTGTAGCCACTGAGCCAATGCCTCATTTATTCTTGATTTCGGATGAGTTTGCAGAATTGAAAACGAACCAACCTGACTTCATGAAAGAGTTAGTATCTGCAGCACGTATCGGACGTTCGCTCGGAATTCACTTAATCTTAGCGACTCAAAAACCAAGCGGAGTTGTGGATGACCAAATCTGGTCTAACTCGAAGTTTAAGATTGCGTTGAAAGTACAAGATGTGGCTGATTCGCGTGAAATTATTAAAACGCCAGATGCTGCAGAAATTACGCAGACAGGTCGAGGATACCTACAAGTTGGGAATAATGAAATCTATGAATTATTCCAGAGCGCTTGGAGTGGAGCCGATTATGAACCAGAAGCAGTACGTTCTACACACCGAGATACGACAGTGTATGCTATTAAAGATAATGGACAGTATGAAGCAATAAATAAAGACTTAAGTGGATTAGATGAAAGTGGGAATCAGAAACGATTGCCAACGCAATTGGATGCGGTCGTTCAAGAAGCGAAGCGTGTATTCGAATCGCTACATCTTCCAAAGGTCGCAAGTCCTTGGCTTCCACCGTTAAAAGAGAGAATAGCAGCGGAAGATATCCAAGATATTCAATTTAAACATTATTGGGGAGAAAATAAACATTCTGAGTTTTTATTAGGATATCAAGATATTCCGGAACAACAAGCGCAATTGCCACTGACAGTTGATTTCAACGATTGTGGTCATATTCTGGTTGTTGGAAGTCCAGGTTATGGGAAGTCTACCTTCATCCAAAATGCATTGATTGATGTAATGCGTAAAACAACGCCAGAGCAATCGCATATCTATTTATATGACTTTGGAACGAGTGGATTAATTTCTTTAGTGGATTTTCCACATGTGGCGGACTACTTTACAGCAGATGATAATGAGAAAGTGATGAAGTCATTACGACGCCTTCAAAAAGAAGTGAAGGTACGAAAGGCAGCTCTTAGTGAGGCGCGCTCAAGTAATATGCAACAATACAACAGAGATGCCGTAACACCATTCCCTTCACTATTTATTGCAATCGATAGTTTTGATGGAGTGAGTGACGCTACTTTCAGCGAAGCGTTTAACGAAACCGTTAATATTCTAGCGCGTGAGGGAGCCTCTCTAGGAATCTATCTCATTACAACGATGTCTCGTTTCAATGCCATGCGTGTACAATTACAAGCAAACTTTAAAACAAAAATTGCGCTCTACTTATTCGAACAGAGTGATGTTACAAGTATTGTTGGTCGTACAAGCCAAGTGCTTTTAGATATCCGTGGGCGCGGATTAATGAAGCAAGATACAGTCGTTTCATTCCAAGTGTGTGTGCCGTATGCTTTGGAAGATAATTCATCAATGATTCAGCAAGTGAAAGCAGAAGCGCAAGAAATGTCTCGTTATTGGACAGGTGCATTACCACAACCAATTCCAATGTTGCCAGAAGTGGTGACACCAGAAATGGTGGAAGCTCAAGTAGACCGAGCAGAACGAAACCATCAAGTATTACTCGGGTTAACGAGAGAAATGGTCGAAGTGGCTGCATTTACATTAGATAAAGCCATCTCGTTAGTTAGCGATAATGTTCGAAGTGTTACTCAGTTCTACAAAGTATTAGCTTACCAGTTGCAACAATATACGACTCCTGTTCAAGTGGTGATTGTGGACCCATTAGGATTAGTGCCATTAGATCAGTTTAAGGAAGCGCATCGTTTCAGCGACACACTGAGTGCTAAAGACGGAATGAATATCATCTTAGACAACTTGAAGGAACGTATGACGCAACCTGGTGAATATACTCAATCACTCATTATCATTCCGGACATCCAAATCCTTGGACAAAGTCTCAATATTACAGAAAATCAGTTCAAAGAGCTTCTGTTAGAAGGACCTAAGTACGGTATTACGCCAGTATTTGTAGGGAACTATAAGGAATTAATGACGAATTACTCTACGCTTGTAACCTTACACAGACAATTGGCGACACAGGTGTTCATGGGAATGCGTATCAGCGACCAAGAATATGTTCGCTTCCCGTATATCTCAAACGAAAAATCTCCACGTCCAAACGAAGGCTATATTGTTGATGCAGAAGGTTATGAATTTGTACAATTAATGAGTGTAGAAGAATAAAGGAGGCGGAAGGATGAAGAAGGTATTAAAGTTAGTTGCAATTTTGTTTAGTACATTTCTAATTGTTGGATGTTCAAAACCTAAGATTACGAAAGAGCAACAAGATAATATAGCAACTCGTATCTATAGAAATTATGATATTCAAGAAATCGAGTTCTTAAGTTTTACAAAAAATGAGAGTACGGGAAGTTACATTCTTAATGTCAAAATAAATGATGATGAAAATAAAGAAATTTCGATGTTAATTAGTAATCAAAATTTTCTGAATGAAAAAGAAGGAGAACTATTATTAGGTCCAATAGAGGAATTTAAAGAAATAAAGCGGGAAAAAGTACTTGAAGGAGATATTTCGTTATCCAAAATTAAGATTAAATATATAGGTGGAAGATAATGTTAACAGATGAAAAAAATAAATCTATTTCTGATCAGGTATATCAGTTAGACTCATTTAGAAAGGACTACACGGGGAAACTAAAAGAAAACTCTATTCAACCTTATGATTTATCTAACCCTCAATTGGGTAGTTTCAAAATATTAAAAGTCGAAGACAACCAAGAAAATGGGATGCAAGCGATGGCAGTTGCTCCCATTGGGGCTGATGGACAACCAGACTATTCTCAAATAATCATCACATATGCGGGGACTAATGCTGATGATGGAAGAGATACAACAACTGATGTACAGATGATAGGCTATGGTAATACAGACAGAATGGCTTATGTAGATTCAAATAATAGAGGAAAAGTAGTTGAATCGCAAGCGGTCTCTGCTCTTCGTTTTGCAGAAGAGGTTCGTAAGCAATTCCGTAATTCGCAAATTACTACAACAGGGCATTCATTAGGAGAATCTCTTGCAATGTTTGTTGCATTGAAAAATGGATGGGACAACATGGGGTCTCATGGTCCTGATATTCATAATATGATAAGTCCTGAAGAACTCGCATATATGAGAGCACACCCTGAACAATTTAAGAACTATCGAGGGAACTATGATTATATCGGTGGGATTACGGGAAATGCAACGGTTACCGGGATACATCTGGATTATGGATTTGGTGTGTATACACATAATTTAACGTATTTGCAATTCAATCAACTGCAGCAGATTATCCATGGTAATGGAGATGTTGTGTTGGCGACAGTTAATACAGATATTGACATAGATGGAGACGGAACGGTTGATTTTCATGTTAAAGGAATTGATCCTAAACCCAGAGATTTACTAAGTGCGGATGAAAATTGGATTAGTAGTGGAGATAAGATTCAAGTAAATCCAGAATTATTACGTATTCTCAAATCAAATATAACCAATCGACTAGAAGATATGGCTTATATTGTGAGGATTTTAGAGGCAAGTAGAAATAAGAACGATAAAATAGGAGAAAATTTTAACGAACGAAAAGAACAAATTTCCGAATCTATTAAATCAGTTTTTAAAGAAGCTGGGCTTCCATATGTATTGTTTAAACTTCATGATACAGTTGGAGTTATCATGAAAAATCGTCAAATTTTGAATGATGCTACGTACACAGCAAAACTTGATAAAACGAGATTTTATTCTAATCAAGAAGCTCTTGTAAACGGATTGCCAATTCAGTATGGACGATACAATACAGATTTGTACAGGTTGAAGTTATCTTGTGGGGAGTTGGCGAAGAGAATTCATCATGAAAGAATTGAGGGAGTTTCCTCTATTGCGGGAGATAGTACGCCAACATTGATGAAATCCTGGGAAGTCATTGAAGAAGAAACTCAAAAATTACTTAAAGATAGTATAACGATCTTTGAAGGGGAAGGTCTTCGTGAAGGGAAGCTAGATGGAATCAGGGAATCATTAACAGTTGTGTTAGAAGTCATTGCTAAGAATACTACTGAAATCACATTAGAGATTATGAATATAATTGAATTCGTCAATGGTGTAGCAGAGAATTTTGAACAAATTGATGCGTGGTTAGGTCAACATCTAGAAGAGGGAACTGTTTCTCCTAGATTAGGAATAGGAACAGTTCCGGCTAACTATAAGGCATATCTTGAGCGAGATGGAATTTTTGATGATGTAAAAGATGTGCTCCAAGCTTTTGATAAACAAGTAGAAAAGCGCAGTTCAGAATATGCGAAGAAAGTTGAAAATGCATATAGTAATTCACTGAATAAACTCGTAAGTGGACTCCAAGCGATTATGTCAGAAAAGAGTAGATTGAAGGAATTAGTGGCTAAGATTAGTTCTGATTTTAACGAGAGTGTATTTGTTCGAGAAATTAAAGATAATTACAATCTGTTAGGCGATTTGACGGTAAAACCAAGTGCTTCTCCTGAGACTTACTGGGGAAAATTAGAACAATTGTATCCAGCTAGAGCAAAAGAGAGTGTTCAAGGACTGCAATCACATATTATTCCTGCGATGGAGCGTATTGAACATGTTATCTGGCAAATTCGAGATGTTAATAATTCGATGGCGCTTCTTGAACCTCAATTAAAACCCATTATTGAAGAGGGTGTTTACCGTGCGTTTGATTTGGATGAGATTGTGAAAGGTCAGAATCTGGTGGCTGCTATCGCGAATCGACTTGGACAAGAGTTAAATCACGTGATTCAAGTGATGGAGGCAGAGGGAATGCAGGCTAGTGCAATTTCTACGTTGAAAGCGAAACTTTCCCAAACACATCAACTGATTAGATACTACGTTCAATTTGTAAATGACTGTTTCGGAAATAATGAATTTAGTGACTATGTAGCCTCAAGCGCAGGCCCAAATACCGAAGCTGCTTTTACTTTAAATTAGCAAGACAACAAGGAAGGGATTAAGCGATATGTTTAATTCCTTCTTTTTTATAACTTATCAAGCGCTGATTAGATTATTGTATTTATGCCATAACGATAGATCTTTATTGGTTTTGGAATTAACCAAAATTGCAAATGTATCATTTTTGATACAAAAATTGTAATTAAAAAACTTTTTAAGATAAAGTGTTTTTTATAGAGATTAATTAGGGGGAAAAAAGCAGTAGTCTTATTAAGTATATAATTAAACCAAATCAGCCAATTGAGAAAAAGCTATATTATTACGATTCACAACAAATCTTTGGATGCAATCCCGTAAATATCTAGTAAATTCAAGAGTTAAGACTCTTTCGATGAATTATTTTTGTGTATTTTGAGAATTATAGCGGGGAATACGGATGAATTAGTGAATGTGCTTATGCTATAATAAAGAAAATCATGTAAAGTAATAATAAAAAAGTTTGTTATATTCAGGGAGGTTAAAAAATGTCAGAAGCTAAAATGTTACCTTTGGGGAGTGTAGTTATTCTAAAAGGGAACGTCAAGAAAATGATGATTATTGCTCGGTTAATTGCATTGCCTGTAAAAGGACAAATGTATCGTTTCGATTATGGTGGTTGCCTTTATCCAGAAGGAATGGTTGGAGACAGCTTAATCTATTTCAATCAGGAAGATATCTTTAAGGTAGTCCAAGAAGGATACACAGATGATGACAATGAAATCATGTTAGAGAATATCGAAGCGATGTTGCAGCAAACAGATATTCCAAAAGGGAATGTTTCAGAATTAAAAGAATCTAACGGCATTGGAGGATAATTTATGGGGAAAATTGACTACCGCGCAATTGAGGACCTTCAAGGCCAAGTCAGCTCCCATTATAATAGTATTTCCGAAGCTACAGCAACGATAAGTTCGATTGATGCAAAGTTGGCAAAACTCCGTTCGGCAAAACAATCCGTTGGGAACATCCGAAGCGAAATCCATGAGATTAAGATTTCTGTGATGGGTAAAGATGACCAACCAGAATGGAAAGGCCAGCAAAAGGAAAACTTTGGGCATCAATGGGAGGGGTTCGGGCAAGATTTTAACGCTTGCCAACGAGAACTAGATGCGTTCCACGATGCGATTTGTGATGAGATTACACGTTTAGAAAATCAAAAGTTAGACCAACAGAGCTTCATTGGTTGGTGCCAAACGCAAATTAACAATCTTGGGAATTTCATTGAAAAGTTATTAAATTAAGGGAGGAGAAATATGTACGGAACGATTCAATTATCAGAAGTTATTTTTGGAATGCGTATTAACTCTCTTTCTAAATCGAAAAATAGCTTAGCAAGTGTAAATAAACCTAGTCTACAAAAAACATCCAAATCTGCAGTTCTGGATCTTTATCAGGAGCAATTTGAAGAATTATATCAATTAGTAGTGAACTATAATGCGCTGTTAGAGAAAGATATTGCTCAGTTGGAGGAAACAGGACAAGAGCTTAAACAGACAGACAAAGGACTAGGATTTGTTTTGTCAGGACTAACTCGGCTAGGAGGACGATGAACGATGTATCAAGTAAAGTTTAACGACATTACCTCCATGCATGGCCAAACAAATCAAACCATCCAACAATGGGGAAAATCACTAGAAAATCTACAAGAGTCCATTGCCTCCCTCGCAAACCAGAGGGAGCTTCAAGGGGAAGCGATGACGAGTG
>ERZ773196.881-NODE-881-length-18028-cov-4.138486_pt1 | contig 18028 bp, 30 predicted proteins | sample MGYA00581009_ERZ773196 | MGnify/ENA primary metagenome ERZ773196 (study PRJEB29015, sample SAMEA2738162) | human oral metagenome | biome: human oral; feature: human-associated habitat; material: saliva | place: China | collected 2243 ... | reverse complement strand
AAAATAAAGATATTATATAAATCAGTAAACCAAAAAACATTCGGTGCGTAAGATTTTCTACCCTGCCCAATATTATTATCAATAAAACAATATTACTCATCTTTAACTCCCTCTCTTTTTTTATAAATCTTCCCACATACCTATTTGTATGCTCTCATCTACTTCTTTACCATCTCTTCTCATATCATCCCATTGCTCTTTTGTGGCTTCTTCATCACAAACCCATTTCGATAATGGTATTTCTTTTGTATAAATGTCTAGTCCTTCTACTCCAACGAACTTTATTTCTTCTAATACTATATGTCCACCATATTCTATCCCATCATCTGCATATATTTCTTCTATTTCACTTTTCAAATCTGCCAGTTGCTGCAAAGCTTCTTCTTTACTTGTATAGAAGTCCTCAGTGATTGTTATTCTGCTCATAAAATCTATATTATTCTCTAGCCTATATATCTTATCTACTTTCATTTCAAAGATTCCTTTCTAACTTTCCTTATTCAGCAACTCTAAACCAATACTTCTTTAACTTATCCTCACCTATCTCATCAATGACCTTCTGGGCAATTTCTTCTGATTCAAAATAAACAATTCCACAATCATATTCATATAAAGCATCTATACCTACATGTTTGCTAGCATGGGAACACTCTATATACCAATTATCTTCTTCATGTTTAAAAGGTCTACTATACTTCTTCATTATAGCTTCAATCTTCCTTCTCTCTTTTTCAAGCTCTGCTTCTTCTCTTGTTAAAAAAGCATTTCCTATATCTCTAGCACCTTCGTCATATTTGGTATTAAAGACCAGTCTATCTATGTCTCCATCACCAAACAGGCGATAATATCTTTCTCCATCCTCTATATTTAAATCCCATATAGACTTAGGTTTATCAGCCATCTGTTCTCGTAATTCTTCTGCTTTAGCTCTCAATCTTTCCTCAAAAGCCTTTGTCTCATCCTTTATAAATTCTTCTAACTCCTTGCCTATCATTTCATCTCTCCATTCTCTTATTTAAAAACTACTTTTCTTGCCATCTCTCATATCTTTTCTCTATTTCGGCAAAATCCTCATAAGAATCAATATCGTGAACTCCTAATGCTGCACTTTCTCTACTAAAATCTATCAATAACTGTGTAGATTTTAGTTTTACATTATGCAGCTCGCATTTATTTCTAATTTTGAAATAGATAATATTGTTTTTGCCTTCTTTTCTATCTAGTCCAAAAACTATCCTCACTGGTAATTCCGGAAAGAACTCTTCAAACCTCTCTCTGTCTAACATATGATTTGCTCCTTAGTAATTTAAATCCTTATATATTCTTACAGGCTGGTCTGTTCCAAGTTTATCAAAACTGAAAGAAAAAATATGTTCTGATAACTGATATACTTCCGGTGATACAACACTCCAATACTTCAAATACTCACCATTATATGTATTTGGCTTATCACCATAGACCCAAACTTCTCCATTACCCTCATCTTTAGCAATCCACTTATATTTATCGTCAAGATACGATAAAAACTGCCTTTCATCCTCAGTGAATGAGTTTAAATACAAGGACTTGTCATGGTCTATCATTTCATCTGTTATGTACCAACCATCTACATAATAAGCCCTACCAGCAAAATTTATATCGTCTATTCGACTATATGTGTTTTGCAAATAACCCATTGATAGATTATAAGGATAACCACCATATACCTTATCATCTTCCAAATCATCTCTCAATATAATTAAATCTCCAACTTCGTATTTCAATACTTTAGGTGTCTCTACTTCTTCTACTTCTTCTATTTTATCATACTCATATTCTTCAAACGATTCAATCCAGTCATTTAAAGTATCTCTCATTTTGATTAATTCTTCTTTATTCATACTTTCTCCCATCTTTATCTTGTGCTATCTGTTACCTTACAATTATCTTCCACTTAGATTCTTTTCTTTTGCATAATAAATCCTCTTTGCCAAGACATCAATGTATCCCTCCATAAGGCATAGCTGTGCATACATCATATTTGAGTCTTTTCTGTCTAATTCAGGGGTAGTATTTATAAACCTCTGTAATTTTTCTGCTCTTTCTAACAAATCTCCTAATTCCTGTTCCATTCTTTTAATGTAATCCATGTTTTTCTCCTAATCTCTCTTATTTTCTTTGTTTGCTTTTTCTAGTGTTTTATAAACTTCCTGATTACTCTTGATAATCTTCATCAAGACCCATATTGATATGCAGGTTGTGGTAATTCCAGCAAATATCACGCTATAACCTATGGATTTTAATATAAGATTTAACTCATTCAAAACATCCCTCACCTCTATCTCTTTCATAAGTCGTGTTGAATACATGACATATAAATATGCTGTGTTTAATCCTAACAAGATTCGACAATACTCTATCCTGACTGCCTTTTTAAATCTATTGCCTCTTAACTCATTAATGATACGCCATGCATTTAAACAACAAAGGAGAGTAGCATATAAGAACAATACCTTAAGCATTTATTTAGAACTCTCCTTCTTCCTAGTTATATTCTTACCTCTCTCTGCCATCGAGTCTTTAAGTTCAAAATATTCCTTTTTAATATCATCAATGTCAATATCCTTACATTTCTTTACCATTTTCTCAACATCACACAGCTTCTTTTCTAACGATTCAAAGCTTTTTTGGTCTTTTGCTCTAATCTCTCTCTTTGCCATAGTGTTGATAAGTCCTCTTAGTGTTGAATGGTAGGTTAGCTGCTTTAGTATCTTCTTCCCATTTTTGTCTTTTCCTATCTCATTCAAGATGAAACAATAGGGGTCTACAGTTATGGCATATTTTTTATTAATCTCTATCACGACATCACCTTGTCTTTCTTTCTATATATATTATATCATATCTAATGTTGCTTTTCAAGTAGTTATTCAATATTATTTCTTTTTAATATAAGGGCATATTGAATAATTACTACATAAGTTAGAGCAGAAGAATTTGTTTACATTTGCTTCCCATTCATCAGGGTCTAAAGGGTCTAAATCTTTAATCGAATCATGAGTTCCTCTAACAAAATCAATAGCCTGACTGATATTCTCCTCGTCAAATGATACTTCCACAAATGCTCTTTCTCTCGTGCTGCATAGCTTATTTCTTTCTTTAACTGTTCCCTTTTCATTGACCGAATACTTCAACATATCAAAGTAAAGACCTCTAATCTCTTTATCTGGATACTTCTCTTTTAGGGCTAAAGCATAAATCACTAACTGTAACTTTTTAGTTTCCAAATCCTTTTTGGAGAACTTAGATGATGACTTATAATCATATATATCTATGTATTTGTTGTCGGTTATGGTGTATATATCTATATAACCTCTAACTGGAATCCCGCCTATCTCTACTTCAAAGTATTCCTCTATTTGAAAATCTACTTCTGTAAATGGTTCATAGTTGTCAAAATAGTCTAAAATACACTCTTTGAAATTATTGCCAGAGTTTTCTGTGGGAAAATCATAACCAAGAATTTCTGTTTCTGACAAATACTCTAAAAACAGCTCTTTTGCTTCCTCTCTAGTCTTTTCACCTCTTTGTAGATACTCCAACAGCTCATGTATCTTGCCACCTAAAAAAGAATATACATTGTCTTTTCTATCTTCTTTTTCTATATAGGTGAGATAATAGGAGTATGGACAAGTATGGAATGTCGTTAGCTTACTAAAGCTAAATAATTCTCTATTATTACTCATCTACCACCTCTATTATCAAACTCTCGGGTATAACTATGCCATATTCTAAGATATAGAGAATTTTCCTACGGGTATGACCCCTTTTTATTGCAAGGATTGTTAGTGGAATATCTATATGCTCGCACTTTACAATAGCCCCAGCCTTATACTTCGGTTTAATTTTTCCTCTATTAACAAGTTTTAGTATCACCTTGTAATATAATACAATAATCGTAACCCCATAGATTAGGGCTATTATTACTTGAGCCATAAACAATGTTGCTGTGAATGGGAATGTCCCCAAATCACCATATAAAGTTTTTATCCATATTCCAAACATAAACATTGTTGGTATAAAGCAGAGCATAGTCCATTTTCTAGGAACACCAATCATTTGCACACTATTAACACTCTTTATATATAAGTATATCGACTCAAATAATACATTTAGCACAAATAGTAAACAAAGCCACTTAAACATATTAACACTCTCCAATCTCATTGATAGTCTTGATATTGTTTATCTCCTCATTCAACTCTGTCAAGTCTGCAACATGAGGAGTCCCATGAGTATTTATATAGATGATTCTTTCTTCTTCTGTCATATCATTCCACATATCCTCATCTACCTCTAACTCATAATATCCGTAGACTATTGCTTCTTTTTCAAAATCTGCATTAATCTTTATCATATTCTAATTCCGTTACTGAAAACTTATAAAAAGTCTATAAACTTTTATGTTTCATTCCTACTTCAACGAGTATGCTTTCATACTGAATAAATTCAAATACTAATTACAAGTTCTTGTACTCTCCATAGGCGTAAATTCCCGATTAACTATCGGTACATATCTGTAATAACTTTAAAGTGTTATATTATAGATTGTTTTAAAACATTTTCTCCATACTGCTTTAGATTCAAACTTGCTTGAAAATCTCTATCTATGATGTTTCCACATTCACATTTATAAATTCTGTCAGACAGTTTCAAATCTTTTTTAATATTTCCACAACAACTACATAGTTTAGAACTTGGAAAGAATCTGTCTGCTATAATGACTGAAATATTATTCCAGTTAGACTTATACTCAATCTGCTTTCTAAATTCATAAAAGCATTGTTGTTGTACTGCTTTGGATAAATGCTTATTTTTCATCATTCCACTTACATTCAAATCTTCCATACAGATAAAACTTGGTTTTCGCTTTATGATTTCAGATGTTGTCTGATGTAAGTAGTTTTGACGAATATTTGTTAATCGTTTTGTTACTTTTAAAAGTTCTTTTTCTCTTTTTATAATGTTACTTGTTTTGCAATAACTTACTCCTTTCTTATTTTTCTCATATCTTCTTGATATGGAACGCTGTAACCTGCGTTTTCTTTTTTCTAACTTCTTTACTTTTTGTGTTTTATTTATGCTTTTATAAGTATTTCCGTCAGAACAAATTGCTAAATCTGTGATACCTAAATCAATCCCTATGCCTTCATTTGATGGAACATTAGTATTATCATCCACTTCAATACTAACTGACACATACCAATATAGCCCATCATAAGTAAAGCGTGGATTCATGTACTTACAGTTAGTTGGTATCCTTCCTTTTTCACAAAGTTTAATCCAATTCAATTTTTGCTTATTCTGTTTTTTGCTCATTGAAAACTTTTCAACTTTCACATGAGTATCTGTAAATTGAATCGCAATATTATCTTGATAAAAAGATGGAATAGAGTGTTTTTTACTCTTAAACTTAGGATATTTGCATTGTCCTTTAAAGAATCTCTTATAGGCATTACAAGCATCTTTAATTGCTTGTTTTGTTACATTATTACTTACTTCATTTAACCATTTGTACTCAGACTGTTTCTTTAGCTGTGTAAATTCTTTTCGTAATTCACCATCTGATAAGAATTTATTCCCTTGTTTATAGTTCTCTTGTTCTCTTGCAATAGCCCAATTGTAAGCAAATCTCGCACAACCAGCATATTGGAACAACTTAGTGAGTTGTTTGTTGTTTGGATTCAATCTTACTTTTATGGACTTTATCATTTTTTCACCTTCTTCGATTAATTATTTAAAAGTTATAAAGGTCAATATATATTTATAACTTTTTATAAATTATTCTTAACAGTTATGCAAACTTTCATAACAATTTTGTATAAGAGATTCCCAAACCTCTTTTCCTTTATCTGTGGGAGAGTCCTTGCTCTCTCTTTCCAGGTATTTGTTTTCTCTATCTATAATTAAACCAACCTCAATATTCATTCTACTTAGAATCATTGAAAGCTGATTAGCACTTCTATACATAACCACTTCTTCAAGACCTTCATCAAAACAAAGCACTACCTTCTTAGGGTTTAGTTTTGCTATTGCTAGGCATTGCTCCTTAGATATATTGCTACCTGATAAAGATAAGCTATTATGATACCCCATACTATCTAGCTGCATAACAAACTTTTCTGATTCACCAACATAAATCACATCTGCCCCATACAGGTCTTTATAGTTTTGAGAGTAACCATATAAGGTTTGGCTCTTTCTGTGATTATATCTAACAACCTTATCTCCCTCTTTATGAGAGATTAAAGGTAGATACTTGTTGCTATAACCCTCGTCTAAGTTAATTCTTCCTATTATCCCACATAGCTCTCCATCTAAAGTCCTGTGTGGAATTACAATTCTTTCTTCTTCATAATCATATCTCAATCCAAATTTCTTTTGAGTGTCAACAGAGATTCCATCTTTGAAAAATCGTATATTCCATTTATCTGCGTATTTATCAAGAACTTCTTCTTTATATACTTGCAATTCTTCTTTTTTCTTAAAGAGAATATCATCAAAAACTCTAGTTACACTCTCATTTTCTTTTTTCTCTGAATATGTAATCTTAATATCTAATAAGTTCTTTATGTCTCTTATTATTTCAGAATAACTTAACCCCTTATGTTCCATTAATACTGTGAATATATCCCCTGTGATATTTCCTGTGAAGTCAATGGCAGTTAAGTTTTCATTCTTATAAACAGTTATAGAGGATGGGTTGGTTTCTATGGAAAACCCACACCTAACCTCTTTTCCTCTGTCTGTGATATTGGCATACCCATAGAAACTTAATACTTTTTCTATATTGTTGTCTTTTAAGAGTGCTTCTTTAACCAGCATTTATGTTCTTTCGTGCTGGAGTGCAATAACACACTTCTTCCATTGTTCCAAACTCCCCATCAAACTTTAGAACAATAGCATAGTTCCCAGACCCTGATGTCTTTCCCTCTCTTAATTTATCTAAGAATACAACCTTATATACCTGGTTAGGGTCTAACTCATATTCAATAGTTTCCTTAACCCTTTGTCCATCTTGATTCGTTGTATACCTGACTGTATAAGGTTTACAGTAAAACTTTGAATCTGGTAGTTTCTCGTCTTGGTACATATCTCTTATCAAAAATAAGTTCTGAAATACCTCAACTACCTGTTTTGCATTGGCTAAAACATTCCTTGTTAACCATAGCTGCCCTTCTGTCGCAAGGGCATTCTGCATCGTGGCGAATACTTTTACATTATTCCCTGCATATCTATTCGCAAATTCTGCCAATCTTCTTGAATCCTCTACTAACGAAAGCCAGAAGGTTTCCTTTTTGTTGGAAAAATCAAGCTTAAAGGTGTCATAGATGAATGTTGTATATCCACTTCTTAGATGATGTTCCCTAAACTTCTTTTCCACTTGTTCCATCTTGGCAGATGGGATAGATATAAATAGAATCTTAGACCTATATTCTTCATCCCAAATCTGTCTTGCAAGCTTAATCATTTTTAAATCCTCGTCTGAAAAAGCTTCTCTCCCCTGTCTAAGCTTGTTCTTGTCTAACTTCTTGTAGTTGAGTTTGTTTACCAATACCCACATCAAGAAATTATCTTTAAATGGTTTAACTTTCTGCTCATTAGAACATAGTACAATTTTTTCTCCCCTATAAACCAAAGCCATAATCATTGATATCAAATAAGTAGACTTACCTACATTGGTGTATCCAGATAAACAAGATAATGTGCCTGCAAGTAGTCCGTTGGATTGCTTACTCATTATTGGGAATCCTTGTATCTTTTGGTTAACGATATTCTCTCCAGCTTGGTCAAACATTGTTCCTACTGATTTACCTTCCATGATGTCATTTATGTAGTCATCATCAAATGTAATGAAGTTTTCTTCTATGCTCTTATCTGTGTCAACTGTACCAAAATTATTTATCTGATACTCATAAAACTCTTTGACTTCATTACTTGTCATATTTCTGAACAACTCAAAGGGAACAAATGTTTTCTTATTGTATGTTACCTCTTTAAATAGGTCAAACCCTAATTTATGTAAAGTGGTATATATGTTGTTCTTATACAATGTATCTAAGTAACTCTTAAACTTATCTACCTCTATTAAAGAAGCCCCATCATTAAGAACACTCCATATGTTTTCATCTTTAAAAAACTGTTTTTCAGGCTCTGATAGTCTACTCTTAATCTCCATTAAGGAAGCTGACTGATAACCTTCTTCTTTTAGCTTCTTAATGATGTTCCACATAATTCTATACTCAATAGACAAGAAGTCTTGTTCTTTTAACTCATAATCATCTAATAAAGTTAAGTCTTCCATCAAACAAGATATTACCTGTGTTTCAGGGAACTCCCTTTCGGCTAACATTTTGGCAGGATATTTATTTTTTATTTTTTCATTATACAGGAATAATCACTCCTTACCTTGTTATTTTATTGTTATACTCTATGTTGCTTTTCAAATTGGTGTAATTAAAACCTCGGTGGTTTTTATTTTTTGGTTATCTATATTTCCTAAATCGGTCTTTGATTCTTTCTCCCAAACTATCTCAAACCCATCTGGGACAGAATCTTTATACTCACTTATATAGATGTCAAACTTGTCTTTATTTTTCTCAACCCATTCATAAAATTCATTGTGATTAAATTTCCCACATTCTTTGACAGAGTATTGAGCTTTTCCTTTATATGGGATATCACAATATACAACTGCTCCATTGGGAATTTCAAGGTCTTTATAATCCTTGTTTTCAAATTGAACATTCTGCATATTTTCAATTAGCCTAATGTTACCTCTTTTACCTTGAACACAATAATTCCTATAAGCGTCTTTCCTTCTGGCATATCCTCCAAACCATTTCCCACCAAAGCTACAAGCAAATCCTATGAAGCCACTTAAAGCCATATCTTCATCCTTATTTTGCCTGATGTATCTATATTCTTCTTCGCTGCAAGTGTCTGGTGGAATCCACCCTTCTTGTATTGCTTTCCACATAGCAATAAGATATTTATGTTTGTCATTAGCTATTCTATGGTATTTGCTGTCAATCTCTGCAACAACATTACAACTACCACAAAACAAATCTACAAATACTTGACTCTCTCTCTGCAAGTTTTGAGTTAAAGAGTTTTCCTAGTTCTTTACAAATTCTTGTCTTACCACCTAAATATTGAATATTAATCTCTCCTTTATTCTATATTTTTACCTTATTGATTTCCTCAAATACTATTTGTTTTGGTAGCATCTTATGACAAACATATATGCTACTGAATGGTGGGCTACATTTTGAATCTAAATTCTCACTTAGTCCATCTAAAAAATTAATTCTTTTATTAAAATACAACAATTCAAAATCGTTATTTTTAAATAATTGAAATCTAAATTGGCTTTCAAAGAGTCCAACCACACCAACTAACATAGCAAATGGTATTCCTAAACCAAATAGTTTCTCTAAAACCTCTCCTTTTTTACTATAAGGTGGATTACTTATAATGTAATCACATTCTGGTACTTCCATATTAAAGAAATCTCCTCCATTATCTATATGAGAGAAAATAACTTTATGACCCCCCCCTCTAAGAACCTTAACATACTCTGAAATGTCCTTATCAAAGGGACACCAAATTGTAGAATTTGGTTTAAGGTATTTTAAGATAGGGTCTACTGCATATTTTGGTGTAAAATATTCGTCATTTTTATTTTTAGCAATTTGCTGTACTATCATCTAATCTCCTCTCCATTGATTAAAAAATTCAATTCTCCCTTTATGGGGCTGTTTATATCGAAAAAGAGGTCATTGAGGTCTCTTAATATTTTCTCTTTAACAATCTTACTTTTCTCTCGACAATAATTACCGTTTAATCCATCTATAATCTCTTCATCCGGGATATTCAAAGTAGCTTTATAATCTAATTCTACCAACATAGTATCACCTTCCTATTTATCTACAGCCATATCAAAATTACTTTCAAACTTGACTCCATCCTCATTATGGTAAAATAAAAAATCAAGTTCTTCTTTAAATTCTTTTTTTATGCTCTCAATATTATCACCTCTAAGCTTTTCTATTGCCTCGGCATATTCCTCTATCTCTGGAATTTCTAATTCTGCACTATAATTTATCTTTACTTTCATATATTTTCTCCTCAACTTCCAGCTATTCTTCTATAAGAGCAAGAGTAATAATTTTATCCTCATCCTTATGCACCTCTATCTGATAGCAAATATCAGGAGGGATTCTTTCAATATTACCATAGAATGCTTCTTTTATAATTGCCTCAATATTCTTAGCAATAATTTTTCCCCCATTAAAGAAAAGAGGTTTATCAATAAATAAATCTTTACAGCCAATTCGTACTAAATCTCCTGCAATTTCTTCACAGATAAAATCTTCTATATCTATATCTTTTAATATCCTATCTTCTATTTTTAAATTTATTTTCATATGTTCTCCTATTAAAAGCTCAATTTTAAATCCTCATTCTTCGCCACCAGAAAGCATCCTGTTCCTTCTTGCAGTTCTTCAAATGACTTATATCCATTCCAGTTAAAGAAGCCATAAGGTGAAATTAAGCCAAAATTCTGTTCCAAACTATCAACCACCACTATATAGTAATCAATCTCAAAACTTTCCCCTACACCAACCAAATCACCCGCACCGATTTTAGATGCTAGTCTTTCATCTACAATTTCCATAATATTTTTCTCCTATCCAATTATTTAAAAAGTATCATAATATGGTACTTGTATGCGACAAATTCCTGACACAATCGCCCCTCTAGTCCTTAAATCAGATATGAAGCTTTTCAACATCCCTATTTGAGAAACAGATATATCCAAGTCTAGAAATATAGCTTTCCCCATAAAGCGTTTCCCTATTGCGGAATCACTTACTAACATAGCTGTATTACTCCTATCAAAATAAAACTCTCCATCTTTATAAAAATCTAAGCTTTGGGAATATTTTTTTATAGAATTTAATCTCGTTCTGTCATTGGTAATGTAAATTCCATTCTTTTCAACAGCTTCTCTTAATAAAAAATATCTTTTTCCTATTTGTCTATTTTCCAGACCTTTACTATAAAGTAAAACAACCTCATTAGGATAATTGGTAATCAAATCTTTTGGGAAAATCGAATCTATTTTTGGAATCTTTTCATCACCATTTTTTCTTTTTCTCAAATCTATTGACTTTTCTTCCATTACAATTCCTCCAGGTAATCTAAAAATGTCTTTTTCTTAGCTACCTGCTCACCATCTCTAAAATTAAATTCACTAGGCATAAATCTGTCTATCTGATATTTACTCTCAAAGAAATCTTCTCTCTCTCTTATCAGTCTATCTGTCAAATAATCAAGTTTCTGTCTGTTGGTCTTGATATACTTTGGCATAAATACCACTATATCAAAAGCATATTTATCAATCATTTCAAGGATTGTGCTTTCTGACAATTCGTTTGTTAGCCTTGTATACGCTCTCTTCCAATCTCCATCAGCAATCTTCTTTATGCCTAGTTCTTTAATTATCTTTTTTCTTATTTCTTGTTCCATAAAAATCTCCAATAGAAAGAGAGAAAAATCTCTCAATCTATTAAATATCCATACTTAGTCCTAATTCTTCCACAGCATATTTAATTAATTCTGCAAAATCTTCATTAGGCAATTCCTGTATTTTCTTGACACTAGCATTTTCTAAACACTCTGCCACCTTACTCTTAAACTTATCATTAGAGTAATATTTTCTAGCAAAGTCAATGCCTTTTTCTGTAGCAAAATCAAGGTATTTATCGGTTTCAGCATGAGTTATTTCTTCTTCTAAACTCTTTTTGGAATCTTCGGCTCTTTCTTCTTCAACTTCCTTCTTGTACTGTTCGTATTCTTCATCTGTCTTCTTATTCCTTAGAGAATTTCTCATGCCTTCTTCAACTATCCTGATAAATTCGGCTGCATTATTCTCATTTTCAAAGACCATATATTCTGGTACAGAACCTCCAGCAAATCTTCCACCAGCATCTATTCTAGTGTTTCCTCTAAAGTATAATCTTCTTTCATCTGATATAGCTACTCCATCTTTAATCTGTCTATCTATATTTCCTGTAAATACAAAATCAAATATGTCACCAAATAACGATTCATATCTGGTTTCAAGATTAGATGTTAGCACCTGATAGCCCTCTGTTCCTTCTGAACCCTTATCAATTATTGTTCGTAGCTTTGTATGGGCTATTGCAATCACACCAATATTCATTCTTCTAAGCTTTGATGTAAACTTTTTTATGAGTTCCGTTGCCTTTTGCTGTCCACGCCCAAACCCATTGAACGCCTCATTAATTGTGTCGCATTTTTCCTTTTTCTTTTTTTCCCACTGCCTACAAATTTCTTGTTCAGCTAGCGGAATCAATTCATCTATGGTATCTAAACCAATCATTTTAATTTTTTTGGCATCTTCATCATCTGATGCTAACCACGCAACTAATTCTTCTAAATCTTTCCAGCTCTCAATCTGTGTTGAATTTAAATCATCAAGTAATGAGTATCCATATTCACTGCCTATACCTAACAATAAACCACACCCAGGGTCATTATATTTCTCCAAAACAATATCTCTAAAAAGAGTTGTTTTTCCGAATTTCTTTGTAGAACGGATATATATCATTGCCTGTGATATATCTGTTATTGTCTTTTTTACTGTTGGCTTCTTAAATGCCATTCAATCACCTCTTCTTTGTTATCTAATTTTATATCTAATGTTGCTTTTCAACGCTTGTTTAAAAATAGCTTATCAAAGATAGCTATTAAAACATCTACTACTATTGCATTTCCTGCTTGTTTGTATAATTGAGTATTACTACACACTTCTTGTGCCTTATCAAAATATTTATCTTCAATGCCCATTAATCTCCAACACTCTTTAGGTGTTAGTTTTCTAACTCTAAATGGTAAGCTATCATCTATAACATGAGGTTCTCTATGTCCTCCATCCATAGTGGTTAAACTTGGAGCTAATCCATTATCATCATAGACTCTAAATATACTGGTATTCTTTCTCTTTTCTGTGTCATGCTGCCCTATCTGATTTATTTTTACACACCTAGGGTCTTTGAAATATGTTGAGAATTTAATCTTATTTATCTGTTCTTGAGATAAATAGAACTTCTCATCTACAGTATCTTCTAATAAATCTCTCATTCTTAGCTTTAGAGGGGATTTTTCTGGGAACTCATATGGTGTGTGTTCACCTAATATGCTTACACAAAAGACTCTTTCCCTATTTTGCGGGATTCCATAATCTTTAGTATTTAAAACTTGCCAATAGTTTGTATATCCCATATCTTCTAATATCTTTAGCCATTCTTTAAAATCACTTCTGAACTTCTTACCAGCTAAATTCTTCACATTTTCCATTAAAAGATATTTTGGTTTCTTTTCTCTTATGATTTTCTCACAATCCCATAATAGCCCAGACCTTGTATTTGAGTTTTTATCTAAGCCTTTTAATTTTCCTGCAATCGATATATCCTGACAAGGAAAACTATATGTAAATAAATCACAATCTGGAACATCTTTAACATTAACTTTAGAAATATCTCCTAAATTTAATGTTTTATCGAAAATAGCTTCATATGACCGTATTGCATACTTGTCTATTTCAAAGATACCAACAACCTCGTGTTCTATTCCTAATCTCTCAAGAGCCATTCTTTGAGTGCCTATGCCACTAAAAGCTTCTATAACTCTTAATATTATTAATCACCTCAACTTAAAACATTAATTTCAACCTTATATTACTCTATGCATAGAAGATGAGTCCTCTCTTACTCCTATCCCATTTATACAATCGATTCCATTCTTTATATCTTGTCCAACTTTAATGGCTTCTTCTTCATCACAATAAGCAAAAGAAAAGACACGATTATCATACTCTTCACCTTCACCTCTAATGAAAAAATCTGTACACTCTAACATTGGACTGAAACGAGACAAAATAACTATCTCACTTCCCGTATATAAAATCCCAGCACCTCTTAAACTCTCATCCATATGTAATACTTTCCCAAATAATAGATTTTCATATCTAAATAATTCTATTTCTAGTTTCTTATTCATCTGTTTTCACCTCACCCACATCAATACTGATTATTTTTCTGATTGCTTCTCTAAAAATATCTTCATCGAAGTTAAACATTTTAAATTTTTCCTTCCAATTTAGTTCTTCGACTATTTTTATCTTGTTAGTACAACATATAGAGCCAAATGCTCTCTTATCTATGTCTCCTAAAGCTTCAATTATAGCTACTTTATTGTCTGGAGTAAGCCCAAATAGATAATGTCTAAAGCAGCCCGAAAATTCTTTGCAAAAATGAAAGCCAACTTCATAGCACTTTGGTTTATCTTCTATCTCATATGTCTTACCTACTTCATACTGAAATCCCCAACGAGTCCAGTCTGGATTAAATACCTTATATCCTCTCATAATTATTCCTTCTTAATTAAAATGGTAAATCATCATCATCTATTGCCCCAAACTCACTTGGAGATTCTGGCAACTCATCAGTTCTGATAAACTCAACCTTCTTTAATCCTATATCCTCAAGAGTTAATACAGTTTCTTCAATTTCAGAGTATCCTTGTAAATCTCTAATCCTAACAAACTTTCTTTCCCTTTCGCCAACACCAGTTCCTTTAGTTGCCTTTATGGTTTCAAAAGTATCTATACCTAGCTCTATCCTATCTCTTTCTTCATCTGTCAACATATCTTCTGTAAAGTCAACATCTTGAGTTCCATTTATTACATCAACCTTTAACCCTGCCTTATTTAACTGTTCAGAATTACCACGATACATTGTTTGATACATCTCAAAAGCCCTATCAGCCTTATCGCCCAATGGTAGCTCTACCTGCATAGTGGCTGGCTCATAACCATCCATTGTCTTTCTTACTGCTTCTCCTTCAAGAATCGCAACATCATCAAATCTAGTTAAGCAATTATCTAGTAGATATAGCTTTAGATTAGCTGTAGATGAATCTTCTGTTTCCATTGGAACTTCCTCTATATAGTTAACGATATACTTCGTGATAACTCTTGGATTGCCATTCTTATCTGTATACCCCTCATTTTCTACGCTGCCAGTAACCTTATACTTTCTACCCTTGTATCTTTCAGTAGAGAATACAGATTTAACCTTTTCTATAAAGTCAACACCATGAGCAAATCTAGTCTTTCCAGCTTCCATTTCACTATATGAATTATGCATCCTGCCTAGGTCGCTTGTATCTGCGTTAATCCTATCCTTAAATGGGATTGTTGCTCTAGTCCCATCTTTCTTGAACAGGTGAATTATCTTATTCCCGTCTTTTGGTCTAAAAGCAACTGATTCGACAAAGTGCTTATTCCTTCCACACTTCACCATAAAGTTGATTTTTACTATGTCGCTTTTGTTTTTTCCAATATATTCGCTATAATAATCGTCTGTTTTGCTTAATGTTCCCACAAAACAGAATGTATTAAAGCTTGAAATGTTATCTCTTGTCTTTTCTGCCATTTAACTCTCCTTTGCTTTTTAATGCCAATAATCTATTGCTTCTTGTTTAGTCATAAAAAAATGTATCCCATTGCTACACTCAATCCATCTATTATCATCAAAACTATCTGGGTATACCATCTCTCCAACTTTGTATTCAAATCCTGATTCATGTAAAGAGAATCCTTTTTCAACTGGAATAGTGAAATTATATTCATTGTCCGCAGCTAATATCTCTAAAACTTTAGCTTTTGAGCATCTACATTTTCTTCCAAAAGCACTACTTCTTTTTGCATCTACAGGTATTCCTAATTTACATATAAATAAATTACGCCCATTTTTGCTACATAAACCCTTAAACCCTATAAATGAGCCTTCTTCTGGGCAATTTAATAGTGTCCCAGAATTTCCAATTAAACGAATATTATTAAAGTTGCTCTCTATTACACTAGAATTATCTAAATTAGATTTATAAATAGTAACATCTTCAAATGATGTCTCTCCAAACTCACTCTCAAACATGATACATCTGTTCATTTCCACCGATTTTAGTCGGGAAACAAAATAGCCGACTAATTTCATATTGTTTTTAGCAAAAACCACATGCTCGAAACTTACATTCACAAATTCAGTGCCTGTTAAATTTGAATCTGATATTATGCAATTCTTGAATTTACAATTTCTAAACATTATATCCTTAAAGCATACATTTTTTAAAATTATATCTTCAAAATAAGCGTTTTCAATAACTGGATAACTCAAAGAACTTAATTCTCTCTCTTTATTTATTGTTTCTAAAAAAGAATACAGTTCCTCTTGAGTGAATTTCTTCAACTCTGATTCTTTTAAAGTGCCATCGGTAAACGATGTAGTATATTCTTTTTTAAACAACATATTCCTTATATCCTCTCATAATTATTCTCCTCTTTGTGGTTAAAAATATGTCATACTCAATGTTGTTTTGTGCAATATAAAAATGAAATAAAACTTATCTTTTAACCATTAATATTAATTTTCTATTCTTGTTATCTGATACTTCATACCTTGTGTAGCCCCCTTATTTACCAATTTACGAATTGTATTAATTGGCATTTCAAGAAATTGACTAACCTCGTCTATGTTTCCTACAAATACAGGGAGTTCATAAGCATCAGTTTCAGAAATTAAATAATCTCCCTTTCTTCTCATAATCTTACTTCCTTTTAAGAATATCTCTTATCTGCTTCACCTTTTCTTCTGCTTCTTCTCTTGTCTTAAATATATTATCCTCAAATGACAGAACAAATCTTTTTACACCTTCCCAAGTCCATTCTCCTGAAAGCACATAGGGTTGGCCGAAAACATCGAAATCAATAAAATAATAAAGCTCCCCCTCTCTTGGATATGGGCTGTTTTTGATAATCTTATCTACAAGTCCATAATTCACATCAAACTGCTTTAAAAGAGCCATCATAACAGCTTTCTCTAAATCAAACACATCTTCTTTACACTTAACAACCCTAGTTACTGCCCCATCAATATTACATTTCACTTCTAGGGTATTATCCTTTATTGAGATACTAAAATCTTCTCCTTCCCAATCCTCGTTTAAAATATGGTCGGTTATCGCATCCGTCAAGCTCTCATCTACTCTTCTAAGTGGCTCATGTAGTGTATCATGACATTTCTTTAATACCTCATCTCTATACTTAGAGATATCTACAGTAATCTTCTCTTTCTCCCCTGTGCTGCCTATACCACCAGTTCTTTTTGAGTTTATTTCATCACTATCTGTTTTTAGATACTTCTGGAATATCCCCTGGAATACTTTCTCACCCTTTTCAATGATAACAGTATGCTCACTATTGTTCTTCAACTGAAAACATATGTTTCCATCATTGTCTGGGTTAGAATAGTAATCTGAATCTATGATACCAGTAATGTTTGTTAGGGATATACCCTTCTTCATTCCTAAAGAACTTCTAACATGACAAGCTAGAAACTCATCTTCCCCCATAGAAACCTTAATATCCGTTGGAATAATCTTGCTATGCTCGTGTGGATGCAAAACTATTCTAACTGGAGTTGCAAAATCGTATCCTGCACTAGCTTTTGTGCTTCTTTTAGGCATATAATATTCTTCATTCTGCCTAAATTCCTCTCTTACAGGCTCAAATCCTCTCAAACTTTAATCCTCCCATTCTGTTATTCTTACCTTGCTAGGGTTTCCTTCTCTCAAATTAAGGTCATCATCAAAATTTTGTTTGATAACTTCTATCAATAACCCTATTTCATCATGGTAAAAGGTTATCCCAACAGGAGCTTTGTCTTTTTCTTCGTCATAAAAATACACTTTAAGCCCCTGATTTTGACCCATTCTTTGAGTTAGAACCCTCAAAATCTCTTCTTTTCTCATTAAACCTCTTGTAATTCTATCTTTTGTGGACAATCGTCAAAATTAATAAATCCACTCTTTCTAATAATTTCATCTTCGCAGGTGTCTGGAT
>ERZ773196.878-NODE-878-length-18047-cov-3.443920_pt1 | contig 18047 bp, 12 predicted proteins | sample MGYA00581009_ERZ773196 | MGnify/ENA primary metagenome ERZ773196 (study PRJEB29015, sample SAMEA2738162) | human oral metagenome | biome: human oral; feature: human-associated habitat; material: saliva | place: China | collected 2243 ... | reverse complement strand
TGTTATCTGTGGTCACCTCATTCCTGCCGGTACCGGTCTCCGCGAGTTCAACCGCATCGTGGTCGGCGACAAAGACGACTACAGCGGCGAACCCGAAGAACGCGAAAACGCATAATTCCCTTCGCCGGGCACACCCCGTGTGCTCGACCCACCGCGAAAATACGACCACACCGCCACGCCTCACCGCGTGGCGGTGTTTTGCGTTTTGGGGCTACACCGAAAGTCAATTTGCCCCTTTCGTCCCCTATCCATTTTCTTCCAATATTGACACAATGGTAAACTATTTTTCCTCCCACGTGAAAAAAGCTGCATTTATTTTTGGTCGGAGTAAAAAGTGGTCGTACTTTTGCAAACGAGGAGAGAAAGGTTTACATCTCCGTTCAGTTCTGTCTATCTACTTAAAAACTTACATATGAACAAAAAGTTACTCGCACTTCTTTTCGCCGTGCCCGGCTTCTGCGCTGCGCAGTCGACGTACAAGGTGATGGGCTTTGCGCCGAGCTTGGACCAGGTGGCCGTCGAGTCCAAAGACGTAACCGGTCATGACGTAGCGTTGGCCATTACGCGCAATGGGGGTTGGTATGCCGATGCCAAGACTCAAGAGGTTGGTGTTGCACAAGACAACAATCCCCAATTCCGTATCGTTAAAACGGGTACAGCCGGTATTTATAAATTGTACAGCGTCAAAAATAATAAGTTTGTCGCTTACACAGCTGCCGGCTCCGGAGCTAACAAAACAAAATTTGTTGAGGACGGGAATGATCCTAAAACCAATTGGCGAATTGTTCCGAACATCGGCGCAAATGGCACAGTCAATAATTTCGACATTTTCCCGGGTTCGGTGTCCAATCCTAATGGAGGCACTCCGGCTTGGAATGCCTTTGGTGGTGCCAACGTAAATGCACGTATCGGCCTTTATGCTGCGAATGACGGCGGTTCGTGCTGGAGCATTGAAGTCGCAACGCAGGAACTCAAGTTCTTCAGCAGCTACAGTGCAACCAACGAGTCGTACTTCATGACGATCCGTGACAATTATGTGCACAAAAACGGAGAAAACTTCACGGCTGACAAAAACTTGCAGTTTGGTGATGATAACTATCGTTTCCAGTTGGTGGGTACGCCTCAGAATTTCAAAATCTACAATGCAGCGACCGGTAATGCCATCGGAACAGATCCCAGCAAAGCTGACGACAAAAACAATTATAGCACGACCCAAACGAGCACTTTCTCCGTTCAAAGCTATGGTGGTCGCGTCTATGTGAAAGAAACTCGCAAACCCAATCTTTATCTCAACTTCCGCGACGGTTTCCTTTCCACTTGGAACAGCGCAGAGGCTTGGAATGGGCGCGATGAGGGTTCACGTATTCTCTTTACGACCGAAGATGGAATCTTGGCAGAAGCTGCCAAAAAGCTGGCTGAAGAGATCAAGTCAACGTACACCGACGATAAGTTCGGAGGTGTACTAAATCAGTATCCTAAATCTGCCCAAAGAGCTGTTACGCAACAGCTTGATAGTTTGCAAGCCGCACAAGATCTGACAAATTCAGACATTACTAAGAAAAAGGAAAAGTACACAAATGCGAAGCTCTTCCTCGATTTCCTCGGGCTCAATATGCCTCAAGATGGAGATTTGCTCTATCTTTCTTTCCAGCGCGACGCTAACGTGAAGTATCTCACTTCTGCTTTGCATGAGGCTTCAGAGAATGGATGGGGTCCATATGGCTCTTTGGGTGGTCACCTCACCGGAAAAGCAGGGAAGGGCAACGATGCGCTTTTCTGCTTGAAGTTGGACGCGCAGGGTAAGGCTACGCTTGTGTCTGTCGCCACCGGCCGTCGTGTGGCTTGGGAAAAGCGTACTGATGGTAAGTATTATCCCACGTTGGCAAGCAAAGACGGTGAAGGAGCAGCTTTTACCATCTCTACTCGCAATGGTAAATATGCCTTTGAGGCAGATGGCCGTTACTTGGCTTCCGATGCCAATGGTAACTATGCAGAAGCATACAGCGATTATCACCCTCAGTTCGCCGGTATTCGTCTCGAACGCGTAGGCACCACGTTGCCCGTGCACATTGGCGAGAGTGGCTACGCCAGCTTCTGGTGTCCCTTTGAGTACACTGTGCCCGGAAACGTCACCGCTTTCCGCCTGCACATTGTTGGCGGACAAGTCATATTCACTTCCATCGAAGGCAACGTGCCCAAAAACACCGGAATCATCCTCAAGGGAACGCCCAACACCGATGTGAACCTCACCCTCGTGCCCAACGGCACCACGCCTGCCATCGCTGACAACCTCCTCCAAGGCAGTGCGGAGCCCAAAGCGATCACCACTCTCACCACTCCCGTCTATGCGCTCAAGAAAACGGGCGGCTTCGTGAAAGTGAAGGACTACATGCCCGCCTTCAAGGCTTACTTCATCGCAACCGAAAGCCAAGTACGCGAATTGCTTGAACGTGGTCTCACCGGTATCGTGAACGTAGAAGCACAGCAGGAACAAGCTCCGATTTACGATCTCAGCGGTCGCCGTGTGCAAAACACCACGAAGGGACAACTCTACATCACCAACGGTAAGAAATTCATCGCAAAATAAATTCATTATGAAACTCCATTATATCCAACCTCGCATGGAGGTCATTGAGATGGCATCATGCGAACATCTCTTGGTGGTGAGCATCGAAATGGGGCCGCTCGCCGGTATCGAAGATGGTTCCGGCGATGAGGTAGGCACGACCGAGAAGTTCATCAACCCCATCTGGGGCGACGATCCCTCGGCCGACGAAGGCGATGCCCTTTCGCCCTGGTAAACGCAAAAAATCCCCCTCACACACCGCGTGAGGAGCGGATCCACACCTTTAAGATCAGCGACGTGTCTATTTGGGGCGCGTCGCTGATTCTTTTTGACCGAGAGAGTGGTGACTGCGTCGGATGGTAGATCCGGCGGGAGAACGGAAATAAAGCGGTGTTATTCGGGTCTGGGTGGGCGTCGGCGCATGGCAGAACGAGAGAATAACCTCTCCCTCGCTCCTTTCGCGCGGTGCAGCGCAACGCCGTGCCGCTTGTTGCGTGTCCACCGTGACCGCGCCACACGCATCTCCGTGTCTCGACCGTCGGAGCCCGCGGCAGCGTCGGCAGCTCCCTCCCGTTCTTCCGCCGTGCGCGCATCCTTACCCGCCGTGCGCCGCGTGCCACTCTTTCGCGCGTGAGCATACGCGCGCGTTACGCGCGCACGTCATGCACTTTTCGTTTTTTGCCTTCACCTCTTCACCCCTATGCCGTAAATCACTGTACAATAGTCGATTCGGGGTGAAGGCTTTCCCGAAAATGCTTCACCGCGGTGAAGCGTCGGCCCCGCACCCTTTTTCTGACTGCAATCGGCCGCCCAACGACCGCTCCACCCGAACTCACCCCGGGGGCGAGAACCACGAAAAGCCCCCTGCAAAATGCCGAAAAGCGGGGGCAACTGCATCATAGTCCCCGACCGCGGTGGTGAAGGCGTGGGTGAAGGAATTTCCCGTAAAGCCTTCACCCCTTACGGTCTGAGCATCAGTGTGCTTACGCATGGAGGGTGAAGCGGTGAAGGAAAAAATGAAAAACAGTGGAAGCGCGTACGTCCGCCCGCGCGTGAGAAACCCTTCACCGCTCCCGCCCCTCACCGCCGCCGGCTGTCGCCTTCCGTCACCGCGCGCGCCTCGACCCGAAAAACACCGCGCCGCCACCCATTCGCCGAAAACGAGACAAACGACTGCGCGCTGCGGAGGGCAGTCAGACATTTGCCACGATTCGTCTTCCGGAAAACGACAAAATGTGCGCGGTCGCCACACGATGAATCTCCGTGTTTTTATGAAGTGCACATTGCAAAATGAAGATTTTTCGGCAAAACGTTTGCTTGCTCCGAGAAAGTGACTATATTTGCAGCGTAAAGATGCAACTGCAAAGTGCAGTGGGCAAAAATCAGGAATAAATATCAATTCTAATTCCTATACGCATGAGAAACGTTTACAAATCGCTAATGGTGGTCAGTGCCGGTTTCCTGCTCGGAGCGGGAGTCGTGTGGGCAGATGGTCGCTACTGGACGTACGATGCCTCTGCCGGCGCCACCGCGCCCGAGAATGTGCAGGCCGGACAACCGTATTTCCTGCAAACCGGACGCTCTGAAGCCTCCGGCTCCGCATGGTTCCTTTGGGGCGACCGCTTCAAAAACACCTCCAGCCTCACTTCCGATTTCGTCTACTACTTCGAGGAAGTGCCCGGCGTGACGGCGAAAAACGGCGCCAAAGTTTATTACATCAAACGGCAGAACGGCGATTACCTCGCCCAGCCCGGCAATGCGCAGATCTACACCCCTTCGGTGGAACGCGCTTGGAAAGTGGTGGTGCACACCGCCGTCAACCGCGATCCGGAGTACGCCTACAGCCATCCCAACGCCGAAGGTGAAGCACCCACGCAATACAAGGGCATGGATGCCTACATCAACGAGGCGAAGGACAACAATAACTTCGCCGATCTGGATCTGGCAGCCGCTTCCTACCTGAACCTCAACAATGGCTTGACCATCACTTCTGTAGAAGCCAATCAGCCCGACGAACCCACCAGCCCCTTCATGGCGCTGCTCAACTATCCCGGTGACAACACCGCCTCTTATGTTTCGCTCGGCACCGACTACAGCCGCAACGTTTGGCTCGTCTATCCCGCCACGAAGCAGAGTGCCATCGAGGCCCTCAAGAGCGTGATGCAGGAAACCACCGGCGGACAAACCCTCGACGAGAAAATCAAAAACTACCCGCTCGGCAACGGTGTGGCACAGTATTCCAAGGAGAAGCACGACAAGCTCGTGGCACTCTGGGAGAAGGCCAAGGCTTATGCCGACGGCACAGCGACCGGCACCGATGCCGAAATCGAAGCGGTGGCCGAAGCCATCCTCCCCGCTTACCAGGATTTCGTTTCCACGCCCAACCCGCTCGTACCCGGCTATTACATCATGACGAGCTGGCGTGCAGAGACCGGCTCCGGCTACGACGGCGGTGCACTCTATGACCGCTCGGCCGTGGATCCCGGCGATCGCACCCTCCGCTGGACCCTCAGAGAAAACGACGGCGTCGACTACCGTGAGGCCGACACCCTCTCTTACAACACTTGCAAAATGGTGTGGGAAGTGGTGGCAGCCAAGGAAAAAGGCCTGTTCTATTTCCGTAACTTCGAGACCGGCAACTACATCGGTACGGCTTCGCAACTCTACCAGTCGATCTCGGTGACCGAAAACCCTGTCAACACCTACAACATTCAGGCGAACCCGAAGATCCCCGGATTCTTCTCCTTCTATTCGCCCGACCTGCCCAAATCCTCGGCCGAATACTCCGGTATCCACACCGAGCGTGCGTTGACCAACGTGGTGCCTTGGGACTGGACCTCCGACGGTTCTTCTTGGCACGTGCGCACCATCAGCGACAGTGAAATTGCCAAGTTGCGCCAACTCATGGAGCAACCCCGCCGCAACGCCAAACTCCAGCGACTCGTCGACCAAGCGCAGAATGCACTCGATGCCGGCTATCGCTACATGGCAGTCGACGCTTCGGGCAACAAGATCGAATCTGCTACCTCCGGCACGGTGGAAGCTGTGGACGGACTCGTGCAGACGGCCGACAAGCTCGCTTGCCCGATGGCTGACCCTCAAGAAGGTACGGGAGCTGACCACGAACTCGCAGTCTTGCTCGACAACAATACTTCGACCTACTTCCACACCTCGTGGCACGGTGGCAACGATGCTTGGCTGAAGAACCACTATCTCCAGTTCTCGCTCGACGATGCACAAGACGAACTCCTCCTCAAGTGGGTGAAGCGTCTCAACGGACAATCGGCCCTCAGCAATGGAGCGCCCGTTCGCGTGGCCTTCTGGGGTACGAACGATGCAGCGAAACTCGACGTGACCAAAACCACTTCGACGAAGGAAGACGGCACGGAAGTCGTGGACTACGACGCTTGGAAGAAAAACGGTTGGGATTCGCTTACGATAAGCACCTTCACCTATCCGTATGCACTCCAGCTCAATGCCGACACGAAGATCAACAATGCCGTAGGTACCGTCCACTTCAAGGCGCCCCAGCCTTACAAGTACTACCGCATGGAAGTGTTGACCAACGGTGGCAACAACGCGATGAACAGCGGCAACAAGTACTTCTTCGGTTCTGAATTCCGCGTCTACAAAGGTGCCTTTGACAAGGTGGCTTCGCCCATTGCCTCTGTTCCCGAAGCTGACGTGACAGCACTTGCCGATGCCCTCAAGACGGCCCGTGCCGAAGTGAAGGCTGAAAAGGCAACCGACGCCACGACCGACGCTTTGCAAAAAGTCTACGAAAAGTTCTTGGCCAACTATCCCGATCCCGCCCGCGTGACGGAGCTGATCGCGAAGGCAAAGGAAATTGCCACCACTGCCGAGGAGGCCACGGGCGACAACGCCGGACGTCTCGGTTACTACAAGGCCGGCGCCAAAGCCGCGCTGACGGCGGCTGCCGATGCCGTGAGCCAGAAACTCGCAGGTATCCAGGCCACGCGCCAACCCAACATCGCCGAGGTGAACGAAATGGTGGCACAGATGCAAGCTGCGCTCACCGACATGGACAACGCCCTCCTCGCTCCGACCGACGGTGTCTACATGATCCAGAGTGAATCGTCTAACAAGAGCAACAACGGCAAGGTGATTGCTGCTAAGGGCTCTTCGCGTGACAGCTATTGGACCATCCACTTCGAAGGTACCGAACCCGCTGATCCCAATGTGGTCGGTGCAGATGCGGCCTACAAAGAAACGGCCAATCGCAAGTCGCACCTCGAATACTACTGGAAGGTGGAGAAAGTGAATGGTGGCTACACCTTCAAGAACCTCTACACCGGTCTCTACCTGGAACGCGACACCACGAAGAACGGCGCTGCAATGCGCCAGAGCGAAAAACCGAGCACGATTGCTATCGAATATGCTAAGGTGCCGGGTGCTTTCAACCTCGTAGTGGGCAACGGCAAAACGACCAATCGTTATGTCAACGCACAACCCGATGCCCGCTCGATGAGCCCTTACATCGTAACCTGGAACGTGGCGAAGGGTGCCGACAACTCGGCCTTCTCGTTCAAGGCTGTTGACGAAAATGAACTCAACGACGTGCTCGCCGACGGTGTCGTTTACGAACTCCAGAGCAAGACGGGATTCCAGATCGTTACCCTGCCGTTTGCCATCAAGGTGCAGGCCAACGACGGATTCTACCACGTGATCGGTCAAAACGCCGCTACGAAGGATGTGGTGCTCAAGAAGGCTGAGGGCGTGATCCCCGCAGGTCAAGCCGTGATTTACAAACCGGCCAATGGCAACACCGACGACTTCATCAACGTGACCCCCGTGGCTACGGACTACAAGCAACTGAACGCAACGTTCACGCCCGCACAATCTACTGATGGACTGAAGGGTGTGTTCGAAAAGACGGAGCTCGCTGTCGAAAACGGTGTACTCAGTGCCGACCGCACGAAGGTGCTCCTCTCTGAAAAGGGAGATAAGGTGGAAGCCAACACGGGCTACTTCGGTAAGCTCCAACCCACCACCGAAGCCGGCGACCTTGTAATCCCCGCCAACGGTATCGTGACCACGATCGGCGCTGTGCGCTTCGCACCCGCTGCTGCCGGCAACGGCGTCTACACCCTCGGTGGTGTGCGCCTGAAGGCTGCCAAGCAACTCCCCGCAGGCGTCTACGTGATCAACGGTAAGAAGGTCATTGTCAAATAAGCCCCCCATCCGACCCTTGTGGTCGAACAGAAATGAGAATCCCCGTCCCTCGTTGGACGGGGATTTTTGTTTCAAGACGGTGTCGGCTCCGTGTTTTTTCGTACCTTTGCTCAGTAATGGATATTCTCTTTCGCCTCAGTCGATGCCTTTGGTTCCTCTGTTCGTGGATGCCGCTGCGTGTGCACTACATTTTCTCCGATGTGGTGTTCTTTCCATTGATTTATTATGTGCTGCGCTATCGCCGTGCGTTGGTGAAACAGCAACTGCGCGACAGTTTTCCCGACTATGACGAGCGGCGGCTTCGCCGGATCGAACGTGACTTCTACCGCTGGTTTTCGGACTATGTGGTGGAGACGCTGAAATTGATGTCGATCTCGGCCGACGAGATGAGACGGCGCATGGAGATGGTGAATCTCACCGACGTGGATCTCGAACTCGAAGCAGAGGGCGCCCCGTTTTGTTTCCTCTATTTGGGGCATTTGGGCAACTGGGAATGGATTTCCAGCATTCCGCTGTGGACAAAAGCCGATGAGGTGTGCGGCCAGATCTACCACCCGCTGCACAACCGGGTGATGGATCGCCTGTTTCTCCACATCCGCGGACGCTTTGGGGCGACGAGCATCGCGATGAAAGAGACGTTGCGTACGGTGCTCGGTTGGAAACGCGAAGGGCGACGAGCTATGATCGGTTTCATTTCCGACCAGTCGCCCAAATGGGAGGCGATGCACCATTGGACACCGTTCCTGCATCACGACACGTTCTTCTTCACCGGCGCCGAAAAGATCGGCCGTGCGGTGGGAGCTCGCTATTTCTACGTCGATGTGACGCGGCCGCGCCGCGGATACTACCGCGCTGAGCTGCGAGAGCTCAAGGTCGATGCAAACAGCGACTCGCCTTATCCCGTGACGGATGCTTTTGCGCAAGCACTCGAAACCAGCATCCGCCGTGAACCTCATCTTTGGCTCTGGACGCACAACCGCTGGAAACGCACGCGTGAGATGTGGGAGAAAGAAAAGAATAAATCCGGTAGCAATTGAATAAGACCACCTGTGTGATGCCAAAGATTTCAGTGATTACCGTCAATTATAATAACCGAGAAGGGCTCCGCGCGACGCTGCAGTCGACATTGGCTCAAACTTATTCTGACTACGAATACATCGTGATTGACGGTGGGTCTACCGACGGCAGTAAAACACTGCTTGAAGATCAGGCAACCCGTGTTGATCACTGGGTCAGTGAGCCTGACGGCGGAATTTACCCTGCGATGAATAAAGGGATCGCAATCGCCTCGGGCGAGTATTTGCTGTTTATGAATTCGGGCGACACCTTTTATGATGCAGAGGTGTTGGAGCAAGTGGCTCCCGCCTTGGAAAGGCATCGAGATTTCTATACCGGAGGGGTCTGTCTGGACGGGAAAATCAGAAAAGCCCCCACATCGGTCGGTCCTCTTTTCTTTTTCAATCAGTCTTTGCCCCATCAGTCCACTTTCATCCGTGCTGAATTACTGAAAGCGCGCCCTTATCGTGAAGATGTTCCGATTGTGGCAGATTGGGAACAGCAGCTCTACGAATTGTTGGTGCGCGATGGCACGTATGAATGTTTGGAGACGGTGATTTGTCATTACGATACCACCGGCATTTCGTCGGTGTGTCTGGCTGAAGGTAAGTTAGACGACTACGTTCTCCCCATGTTGCGCGATCACTTTAGCGAACGAATGATCGCTGCTCATCGCTTCAATGTGCACGACGTGAGATTCAAGTTGAGAACGCTCCTTGAACACGTTGATTCGGTGAGAGAAAGAATTCGCTTGTTACGTTATAGTTTGAAATTGTTTTTTACAGCTATCCATAAATGACCTATACACATCGTGAGAAAATCAGTGTCATTACGATCAATTTGAATAACGCTGAAGGACTCAGACGCACGTTGGATTCCGTGTTTCGGCAGTCCACCCATGATTTCGAATTGGTGGTGGTGGACGGGGCTTCCACGGACGGAAGTGTCGAGCTCATTCATACCTATGCGGATCGCATCGATCGTTGGGTCAGTGAACCTGACGGCGGTATTTACAACGCGATGAATAAGGCTGTGGCCATGGCTACCGGAGAATATGTGATCTTCATGAACTCCGGTGATACGTTTTACGAGGACGATGTCCTGGCCCGTGTGATACCGCAATTAAAGGGAAAAGACATTTACGTAGGTGATCTTCACCGACCGGGAAAGCGTAAGAAATTCGTCAAAGCTCCGGAGGAGGTCTATTTTCATTACATCATCACGCGTACGCTTTCCCATCAGGCTGCTTTCATTCGCCGCCAACGATTGTTAGATCAACCCTACAACGAGGAAAACAAAATCGTGTCGGACTGGGAATGGTTCTTTCGCGAATTGTTTTTCTCCGACGCAACTTATGAACGCCTCAATTTATGTGTGGCTACTTTCGATCCTTCGGGGATTTCTTCGTTGAAGGAGATGGAACGTGTGCGATTGGAGGAGATGGAACGCGTGCGCGAAAAATTAATCCCTCTCAGATTGCGTAAAGCGCTGATCGGCAATACACGCTATGAGCGGAAAATCATGTACGGCATGCAACAGTCCTCTGTTTTACGCCGCGATATGATCATGTTGCGCAATATGTTGAAGTTGCTGCTTCATGATTTGTGGCATGGCTTGTGCCGACGGTAGAAAAAAGTCGGTCTGCCCCATTGTAAATCGGCATAACGGCACCGTTCGCAAGGTTTGCCCATGGTTGTGCAGATGGATTTTTCCAGGAAAACGCTTTAGCATCTCTCTATTCTTGGTGACGGAATGCGAATTTTCCGGCGCCGAAACTTTTTTGAGGACGGCAATACAACCAAGTGCCCCTCTCTCCAATCCATATAGTGGGTAGGAGAGAGGGGCGATTTCGTTCTATGCGTTTCAATGTGGAGGCTATGAGCATCCGGGCGGTTGCCGATTGCGGGGAAGTGCAACTTGCACTCAGCGAGCGTTCTTTTTCCGATTTCTGGCCTCCACGATCAGGAGAAAAACGGTTTCGGTTTCGAAACCACGTGCCGCAGCATAGGCTTCGGCCATGATGCGTTGTTGTCGTGGAGTGGCTTCCAGTCGGTCAAAGTTGGCGCAGCCTCGTTCGAGCGATACCGTTCCGAGTCGCATGCGGTTGAGGTCGATCAGTTCCACGGCGATGCCGTTCGACGTTTCGCCCCAAAGGATGTTGCCGCCCGAATAGTCTTTGTGCCAATACCCCGCTTCGTGCAGGCGGGCGGTGGTTTCGGCGATGGCGCGGAGGGCTTTCTCTTCCGTTTCCGACTCCACTCCAATCAGGTGGCGGAAGTTGTAAGGCAGGGTGGAACAGCGCGAAACGTAGTAGCTGTAGCCCAGTGCAAAGCAGGTGCCTGTCTCGCAGTAGCCCAGCGGTTCGGGCGAACCGATGCCGTGAGCACGCAGCGCGCGGGCATATTCGAAAGAGCGTTGTGCCTTCGATGAACGGAGCCACCGATAGACAAAGCGGTTGAAGGCGTGGGGCAGGCAGAATTCCTTTACCACGAGCGTGTCTTCCCCCACCTCGAAGCGGCGAATCGCATTCCTGTTTTTGAAAATCTCGCGACCTTCCGATGCAAAACGCCACGGCAGTTCTTCAACAAACTGTTTTACGGGCGGCGCCACCTCGGCCGTGACCGTTTTGCGGTAGCGGAGTGGACGGGTGAGCGCATTGATCCAGCGAGACCAAGAGCGCATGCGGCGCAAAGGTCCTCCCAGTTGTTGTTCGAAGAAGGCTGCGTGCCGAATATTGAGCGTGCGAATGACGTGAGCGGCGAGTTTCCGATCGCGGAAGCGTTTGGACTGCGCCACCACGCGGTAGTAGTAGCCCACTTCGGGCAGGCGCACCACCTTTCCTCCGTGTTTGAGCATCGAAATCCAGAAATCCCAATCCTCCCGCGCTTTGATCTCCTCACAATAACCTCCCACGCTGTCGAAGTCTTCGCGTCGGTAGAGCGCGCAGGCCGCAATGTGGTTGCGACGTGCCAAGAGTCGGAGCGAGAAATCGGGGAGGTGCCAGCGGCCACTGCGTCTGCCGATGAAATCAATTGTGGGGCGAACAACTTTCACCTCCGGTTGTTGGTCGAGCACGGCGACAGCGTCTGCAATGAAGGACGGTGCGAGCAGGTCGTCGGCATCGACCGGCAGAATGTAGCGACCCCGCGAGGCGGCCACCGCGACATTGCGTGCGCGACAGGGACCTGCGTTCGCTTGGTGGAGCAAACGAATGCGCCGGTCGGTTTCGGCCAACGCTTCCACGACCTTGGCCGAACCGTCGGTCGAACCATCGTCCACCACCACCACTTCCAAGGACCGAAAAGAGGAAGCCAGCACCGAGTGGATGGCGGCTTCGACATAGGCCTCCGCATTGTAGAGCGGCATGATCACCGACACGAGCGGCGTCGAGCCGTCGGCTGTCGAAGTGGGGGCGATCAGATCTTGTCGAATCCCTTCGTCCATTTCGTCCAATAGTATTTGATGGGGTTGGTGTACTTCAATTGTTTCCACGGGCGGCTGCCGTGCGGGCGATGCACGACGGGGAGCGAGCAGAACAGGTAATTGTGCAGTCCGGCTGCGAGACTATCGTGCGAAATTGTCACGTCAAACCAGTTTTTCGAGTCGTCGAGTCGGTCGAAGTCGCAGGCTTTCAGCAGCGCGGGCGTGAGCAGCGAGCAACAGAAGGAGCAATGTTTCTTGCAGTCGTAATCTTGTCCCTCTTTGCCACGGGCATAGAGATAGGGGTAGTTGATTTTGCCCACCTCGTCCACTGTCACCGCTGCGGCGATGCCACAATTCGGGCGCGCCGTTGCGCCGTCGAAGAGTTTTTGCAGCGTGTCGCGTTGCACCGTCACGTCGCTCTCCACAATCAGTAGTCCTGCGTCGTCGGCCAAGGCTTCTTTCCGACAGCGGCGCAGCACAAAGAGGTAGTTGGGCGAGGGGTGATCGGTGAGGGTGGCCAGATCTACGACCTCCACGCCCAGGCGTGCTGCCTCCGTGTGGAGGCGTGCGGTGTTTTCGGGCGTCGAATTGTCATTAAACACCACGTAGCGGTGCGGAACGTTGAGTTCCGACTGCACAACGGCCTCCATGGTGCGCACGGTGTGGTCGATGCTGTCTTTGACGGGCGTGATGATGAGAAGTTGTTGCATGAGATGGATTTAGCGAATGCCCTTGCGGCGTTTGTAGTCGCGGATGCGGTCGGCAAAGGCCGCATCTTTTTTGTTGCCCGGTCGGGGCGTGAAGCGGAGAATCTCGGGAATACGTTTCCCTTCGTCGACGATGCGAACTTGGTCGTGCATCCCTTTCACGATGTCGACCCGGTCGTAGAGGCGTCCCGTGGCGGCGTCGAAAGTGTTCATCTGCAGGGTGTCGCCGCGCACCGCAATGAGCTGGTAGAACTGGGTGCCGGTGCCGAAGCGGTCGAAGCGTTCGTCGAATTCAATGCGGTATTGTTTGGGCGAACAGTGGCTCACGGTGTAGACCGGCGTGGTGGGGTGGCCGTCTTCGTCGTGGCGTGTCATGCGGGCATAGGCATGTTCGTGCCCTTGGAGCACAAGGTCGGCATAGTCGTTGAGCGTGGAGGCGAAAGCCCAGCGTTGCATCAGGTTGTTGCTGCCTGATTTGGCGGAATAGATGGGGTGGTGCAGCACCACCACGTTCCATCGTGCGCCGGCGTCCTTGACTTGCTGTTCGAGCCAACTGTTTTGTTGCAGCAAATAGGGCAGTTCTCGGTTCGAATCGAGGAGGCAGAGTTGGAGATTGCCGAAGCGAAGGGCGTAAACTTGGTTCTTTCCCACCATCGATTGGAGGAAATAGGAGAAAACCAGCGAAAAGCGCCGCTCCAATTGGCGAATGGGGTATTTCAAATACTCGTGGTTGCCGGTGGCGCAGAGGATGGGCAGTTGTTGGCCGATGGTGTCCAGATCGCGGAAGGTTTCATTCCAATATTCGTCGGTGGGTCGCTCGGTGAGGTCGCCGCCGAACACGGCGAAATCCACTTCCGGGTGAGCGCGCCAGGCCTTCATGATCTCGCGGTGCGCAATGCCGCCGATGGTGTCTTGCACATCGCCGAAATAGAGGAACGAGAAATCGCGGTCTGCCCCGGCATCTTTGGCTGTGAAGCGGTACCACGGCGAGGTCTTCCCGTCTGTCACCACACGGTAGTGATAACATTGCCCGTCGACCAGGTGAGTGAGCCGTGCCACGTAGAATGCGCCCTTGCCGCTGCGGGAATGAAACACTTCGCCGGTGGCCGGAATGCAGATCACCGCCGTATCGTCGTCGGCAGCCAGCTCCAAATGCGAGGTGTGCAGCACCGAATCGCATTGCCAACTCACGTTGCGGGAGAGCGCCCCGTCATTGCCGAAGGTGAGCAGCACACGCGAAGGCGTGGGCTGGGGCGCATAGGGCGCTTCGGGGGGATTGCCGAACCACACATTCCAGCGCACGTAGGACAGCACGGCCAGTCCCGCGAGCAGTAGCCCGAGACAGCCAAGCGTGATTTTCTTTTTTCTTGTCATAAGTCGTTGGGACAGATCATTTCACCGTCAGTTGATCGGTGAGCATGCGTTGCATGTACGATTGTATGATGGCTTTCAGCAGTCGCTCCATCGCGGCCTGTTGCGGCACGCGACCTTTGAGATTGTGCACCATGAGCCGATCTTTTTTGTAGTCGAAGACGCCTGTGGTCTGGTTGCCGTCGAAGAGCAGCACGTAGTCGCCTTGCGCAAACACGTAGACGCCGTTCAAATACGCCACTTCATAATTGAGGGTCGCGGGGAGGTGCGTCAGGTCGTTGCCGAAAGCCACAAACGGGTGCTGGAAACCGAGGTAACCGAGCAGTGTCGGCATGATATCGATCTGTTTGGCGATGCCGGGACGGCGGCCCGGTTTCATGTCGCCCGAGGGATCGAAGAAAATGATGGGCACCCGGAAGCGTCCGAGCGGCGTTTGATATTCTTCGTGGGTGGAGAGGCTGGTGTGGTCGGCCGTGAGAACGAAAATGGTGTTCTTGTACCACGGCTGGCGTCGAGCGGTTTCGAAGAACTTGCGCAGTGCCATGTCGCTATACCGCACGCATTTGTGCAAAGGAGTGCCTCCCTCTTCCGGGAATTGCTTGGCGTAGCGCTCCGGCACCTTATATGGCGCATGGGACGAGGCGGTGAAGACGGCCGTCATGAAGGGCTGTTTCATTTCGCTCATCTTTTGGGCGTAGAATTGGAGGAAGGGCTCGTCCCAAATGGCCCAGGTGCCGTCGAACTCATTTTCTCCGCCGAAACGTGGGTCGGCGTCAAACTCTGTGCGGCCGTAGTATTGGCCGAATCCCGTGGAGCGGGCAAAGGCCTCGAACCCCATCGAACCGTTTTGCGCACCATGGAAAAAAGCTGTGTGATAGCCCTCGCCGTTCAGTTCGCGTGCCAATCCACTCAGGTGGTTGAGCGAAGCGGGCGTGAGGAAAAACGGTTCGACAAACATGGGTATCGACGACAACACCGAGGGCATGCCATCGATACTCTTGCGTCCGTTGGCAAACGAGTTTTCGTAGGTCGTACTCACCCCGATGAGCGAATCGAGGAAGGGGGTCACGCCCTTGTAGCGCCCGCCGTCGAGTTGCGGATTGAGGGCGCCCACAAATTCTTGTCCGAAGCTTTCGAGAATGATCACCACCACGTTCTTGTGTCGGGGGGTGAGGGCATCGCCCGGTCGGTGCAGCGGCGAATAGATGGCGTTGAGTTCGTCGGGGGTGTAGTATTTCGGGTCGACGAAGGCCTTTTTCGTGGCGGTGCGTATCATCGAAAACGGTGTGTTCAGCACCAAAGCCGCCTCGGCCGGGCGGTTGACAAACTGATTGGCGTTGCTCAGGGTGATGGGCCGCACCGCCGTGGTGAATCCACCGCGCATGCCGGCCACACAGAGGGGGATGAAGAGCCCCAACATGAAGACTTGGGTCACGTAGTAGGGCGTGGCCGGTCGCGGCGCCTTGCTGAGCGAGCGCGGATGCACATAGGCCAGCCAAAGCAGGGCGATCAGGGCGATGCCGATGAGCAAAACCACGGGGTGGTGGAGCACTTCCTTGCCGACGATCGACAAAATGTTGCCCTCATGGCCGAATTCTCCGAAAACGGTCCAAGTGGTGCGGCGGCCGGTGTATTGAAAATAGACCGCATCAGCCATATTGACCACTACACACAAGCTGTTGGTCAGTACAAAGAGCCATTTGCAAACCAGTTGCCAAGCCGCTCGCTCTTTGTAGTGCAAGGGCAGCAGCATCAACAGGGCATAGAGCACATTGGTGTAGAGAATGGCTGAAGTGTCGAAGAAAAGCGTCCCCTTGATCACCCGCCATGTGTCGAGTTGGGCGAAACCCGGGGCGAAGGTGTCCCAGTTGGTCACCAAAAAGGCCAAGCGACAGAGCGCATAGACCACATACACCAGCAAGAGATTGAGAAAAAGGGCGGCAGGCATGGAGAGCGCGCCAAAGCGAAGTGTGATGCGTTTCATTTGTAGAGCGAAACAGATCTTGGGTCGGGCGAGAAAAACAGCGTTCTCGCGCGCGTACATTTAGATAGTGCGAAGGAAGGGAAATGCACGGCCGAAAAGTTTCCGTTGCATGCGAAGCGAAGTAGGGCACGAACGGTTTGACTCGTCGAAGGCGGAGCATTTCATGAGCAAAGATAAAAAATGTTTGTAAGATGCTCCGACCTATTCCGCTTTTTTCTTAGTCCATGTGTCAGAAAAAGGACGTTTTGGCGCAAAGATCGGCAGTTTTGTCAGTTGTCAGCCGTTTGGACGTCATTCGGCGGCCATGTCAAACTCAGTAGTGCGAACGGCGGTCGGCGAAAGGGGAGGGTAGTCAATCTCCACCGGGTGTCCGGACTGCGTTGGTGCGCAGAGCGTGCAGAAGCAGGGCGATTGGGTTACTGAAACCGGGTGCGAGCGGCGGACGAAGCGGAAGTTGGCGAAATCGCTTCCCCACTTTCTGCGTCTTCTGCCCCGTTTTCCGTAGAAAACCGGAGTGTTTCTGCAGAAAGTGGGGAGTTTTTCACCGCTACTTCCCGACTGCGTTGTTTTTCTCTTCGGTTATGAACGTAATCATCTGTTGATAGATGATTATCTGTTTGATTGCGTCTGCAATTTGTTTGAATTGACGATCCGCTTCGCGTGAGATGGACGAAAACGCGTGCAGACCGAACGGTTTTCGGGCATGTGCCAAAAAAAACTCCCTCTGCTTGAACAAGCAAAGGGAGTGTAGGCCGACAGGGTCGACGACTTTGTGAAATGGCGCTTACGCTTTGGCATCGGGAGCACCGAAGGGCGTGGCCGTACGACCCACACCTTCCGTGGCAGCGGGCTGAGGCGTTCCGAGATCGATGGTGCCGAATTCATTTTCGTACTTCACTACGTTGTCTTGGAGGGCGAAGAGAAGACGCTTAGCGCTCTCGGGAGTGAGGATTTGGCGTGCATTGACACGAGCCTGGGGCAGACCGGGGAGAGCGGCGATGAAGTCGAGTACGAATTCCTGGGGGCTGTGGTTGATGATGGCCAGGTTGCTGTAAGTGCCGTTGGCGATTTCGGGCGTCAACTCGATCTGGAGCTGCTGACCCTGTTCTTTTTCGTTTGCCATGGGAGGGTAGTGTATTATATTGATGAATGAATTTGTGCGTTTGTTCCGACTGTTGAAGAGAGTCGTCGGTAGTGTGTCTGCAATAAGGGTGCCAAAAGTCATTTGTGCCTCTCATTTGCGTTCTACATGAGCAAATGTAGCAAAACAAAATGGAATGTGCAAGAACGGAGCGCAGAAAACGCGCGCTAAATTTGGAGTTCTCTTGTTGAGAGCGTAAATTTGCACGTTAATAGATATATTGTCGTCCGACGATGATACGCTTATTCCGATTATGACGCACAAACGACTGTTGCTTTTCCTCTTCGCGTTGCTCGTTCTCTTGCCGGGACGGGCTCAATTCGTGGGGCCTTTGGCAGAGCGACCCGAATTCAAACGCAGCTGGGGTTTCACTTTTGGCGGAGGAGCCTACCACCCGATGTCTTACAGTCCCAATGCCTCTTTGGTGACGGGGATGTTTGCTCTCGACCTCAAGCGCCAATTCACGCCTACGCTCGCGCTGGGTGTGGAAGGCAACTTGTTGTTGGCTAATCAAAACCTCCTGTTGAGTCGCAGTACCCGAAGTCAAGTCTATGTTTATGGCGGAATCAATCTCTTAAACTTGTTTGTCACGCCGCCGATCGAGCC
>ERZ773196.871-NODE-871-length-18127-cov-4.098440_pt1 | contig 18127 bp, 14 predicted proteins | sample MGYA00581009_ERZ773196 | MGnify/ENA primary metagenome ERZ773196 (study PRJEB29015, sample SAMEA2738162) | human oral metagenome | biome: human oral; feature: human-associated habitat; material: saliva | place: China | collected 2243 ... | reverse complement strand
TTCTTTGGTGATCCAGGAGGGATTCGAACCCCCGACCCACGGCTTAGAAGGCCGTACTAAAATCGCTCAACCACGCTATCAATCAAGATTGACACACTAACGATAGCATATATAATTGCGTAATTTGGTTATTTTTTCTATACCATCGCATCAGTATTTGTCCCTATTAAAAACACCACCTAAATAACACTAATGTTAGTTTAGGTGGTGTTCTTTATCGTTATTATACTAAAATTACTGATTTTCTAGTCAAAAGATTCTCGTTTCCATTCATCCAATTGCTCACGCAAACTACCTACTATTTCCATTTTTATTTCTAAAAGACTGCGTCCTTCAGGTACTTTAATAGAGGCTAGTAGATCATTATAATCAGGAATCACCTCATCATTAGGATTATAACGCTTAAACACACTAAGAAGTATATTTGTATCTAATCCACGAGGCTCTGCATATTGTTGGATTTTCTTTACAAGTATACTTTCTTTCCACTCAGAAAAAGCTTCTTCAATATCCTTATTTGCAGGAATAAGACCAGGAACTAATGTCTCATCTACAAATCGGAGCAATAGATTAGCGGCTTTAGCTTCACCTAACGCTTCTAGTTGGGCAATTTGCTCATGAAGTAAACGAAGTGTTTCATCATCAACACATTGTACGCTACCTTCTGTATGCACTCTATTTCCAATTAGCTTCATAACTGTAGCTGCTGTGATTAATTCGGTACCTTCAAGTTTAACATCGCCTTGCATTGGATTAATAGCACCACCATCAGTTTCTTCAGCCGGGAATAAATTTCTGTATGCACCGGCATATCTTTGCCACTCTGCTAAAGTAATACCAAAAGCAGCATCATCCCATTCAAAAACATAATACTGTTTAACCCTATTAAGTTGAGCTGCCGCAGCACGATAAGCTTTCCCTATGATGGCTTTATAATCTTCATCATTTTCATAGATTTTCCAATCTGCTGGATTTGGAAACACTGATTTCAACTCAGAAATAGCACTTGCAAATTTAGCTACGGCGACATCATATTCATCAACAATTGCTTTAGAGTTTTCACCACCACTACTATATAACGCTAATGCTTTATGGACATTGTCCTCGGTAATTCTAGGATATTGGAAATTAATAATAGAACCAAACTCTTTATCTTTTCCATATACACGATTAGTACGAGAGTAAGCCTGAATTAGACCTTGTAACTCAAGACTTCTATCAACATATAATGCATTAAGATATTTAGAGTCATATCCAGTAAGCATTTGGTCTGCAACAATAACTAAATCGATATTATGAGAATTTCGAGCAGAACCACCTTGTGCAGCACGAGTTATCAAATCTGCAAAATAAGCATTAACCCCATATTTTGGATCATTTACGTCAAAATGCACTTCTGTAAATGCTTCATAATCTTCAAACATTTCAACATATGCAGATTTATCATTGCCAGAGGGATCATTCTCATCGCCCATACTAAACGTCATAGCAACATTAAAGTTAATCTCACGCTCTGCGATTTGTTTTTTAAATTCGTGATAAAAATCAACAACACGTTTCTTTAATCCTGCTGTTAATATAGCATTAAAGAATCGATTTTTAGAGGTATGGTCCCAATCATCTAAAATTCTTGTTACTACACGCTTAATGTGTTCTGGATTATTATAGTTTAATACGTCTAACTTTTTAGCTGCTAATTCAATCTGAAGCTCACTCAAATTACTAAACTTCTTCTTAATATCATCTTTAGTTTCTTTTGGGTTCTCTTGTTCATACGCATCCATTACTTGAATTTTTAGTGCTTGATAACTAGTAAATTCACCAGTGTTCACGTAGTCTATATTGAACCCTAATACATTACCATCATTAATGGCCTCATTAATAGTATATTGGTGCAATAGCGGACCAAATAACTTCTCTGTAGTATTTATTAATTCAGATTGTTCATTTATACGTCCATTAATTTGATTCTCTTCAAATAATGGTGTACCAGTAAAGCCATAAAAAAGAGCGTTATCCTTAAAGTAATCCTTAATTGAATGCATCATATCACCCATCGTAGTTCTATGTGCTTCATCGATAATAAATACAAACTTTTTATCTTTAAGAGATATGTCTTTACTATCCACTAAGTCTTTAACAAGATTAGCCATCTTATAGGTAGTTGTTACAACTATACCTCTTTGATCATTCTTAAGACTTTTCCCTAAGGCATATGTATGGGCAGTACCATCCACTTCAACAGGTTCATATGCAGCATAAGCCTTAAAAGACTCCGCCGTATGACTATCAAGTTCACGGCGATCCACCATAAATATAACCTTATCAAAGCCTATTCGAGTTGATAAGAATAATGCTGTCTTAAAACTAGTGATTGTCTTACCAGAACCAGTGGTATGCCAGACAAAACCACCATGTTTGATTCTATCTTTATTATCAGCACCTAAAGCTGCCAATTCTACTGCTTGTAGTGCATATACTTGATATGGGCGCATCAACATATGTCTTCTATTCTCAGGATTGACGGACTCATCAATTACCAAATAGTCCCCCACCATCTGATGAGCCATAGGAATCATCAAGAAATTTTGTATGATTTTCTTCCAGTCGTTGATAGGTACATTATTTTTATCCGCCCAATGGAATACAAAGCTTGGATTAAAATCCTTTAATGATTTTGGTGTGGCAAAATAACGTGTTTCTATTTCTGACATACATACCATCATTTGAGAAAACGCTAGAAAATTATATTGATATTCACCATCCTCATAGTATCGTTTAAACTGTCCAAAAGCATAATCTAAACTTTTATCACTACGTTTTTGCTCAATATTAATTAATGGTAACCCATTAATTAGTAAAATGAGGTCAAATCTATTTTCACCTTTACCACCATTTTTAGGAGATGTAACTTCTCTTGCAATCTTATAAGAAGAATCTCCACCTGCAACTTCAGCCTTTTTAAAAATAGTAAGGGTTACTTGTTTACGCGTCACATCTGGATGAGGATCACGATATATTCCATCAATCTTCCCCTTAGAATCTTCCATAGCTAAAATCTTGGCAGCTTCATAAGAGTTTGCTATTTGATTGACCTGTTGCATAACTTGTTTAAACTCATTATCGGTTAAAGGTACATTTTCTAATTGATCTGCATTTAATCGGTTTAACTCTTGTCTCCAATTATTAATCAAATCTTGCACCGTAACAAGATGCGTATTACCATTTAATTCCTCAGGAGCTTCCCATTTATATCTTTGTAATTCTTGAACAACCTTTTCCTGGAAAGCTTTCTCTAAATGATCTTTTTTCTTGTTGCTCATAACACACTCTCCTTTTAAACAAACATCTCATTTAGATAAGCTTGTTTAAGATTTTTAAGTTTATCAAGCTTACGCTGATGAAGGGTAATTGAATTATCAATAGACTTAAATATCTTTGAAATTTTTATTTGCTCTACTTTACTTGGAACTGATAACACTAAATTCTCAAAGGACTCTCTAGCTATATAAAAGATTGTCGACCCTGCAGATAGCTTTAATAATTTATTTTTAGTTGTTGGTGCTTCAAATAAAGAATATAAGAAATCGATATCAAAATCTTTGTTAGGAACTAAACCTATAAAGGTTTGGTTTGTAATCAAATCATTATTAACAATTGCAACTACACCAAATGTAGCACTAGCTGAAACAATTAATGATCCTTTCGGTATGACTTTTAAGTTCATTGATTTTATAGTTTCATCGGATACAAATCGTCCAGATAAACTAGTATTTATATATCTTCCTTCTATATCCTCAATTCGTGTCCAAGGGGTTGTACCAGAAAAAACTTTCGGCTTATCTCTCATAGGCACAATAAAGTCATTAAAAATATATGTTAACTTACGCTGTTCCCAAGCGCCAGTAAAACCTTTAAATCTACGTTTAGGTTTATCTTGACCTTCTTCTGGAAATATTTCTTGTAATAATGCTTTTTTAGTAGCTTCTAATTTATCAAGTTTACGTTTCTGAAAATCAATCATTGAATCTAGTTTAGAAAAAAAGCTACTAATCTTATTTTGCTCATCTAAACTCGGTATTAAAATCTCTAAGTCATTAAGAATTTTTGCATTATAACTTTGTTGTTTTGTACCTTGAGTATACTTAATACCATAATAGTCACCAATAAATAAATACCAATAAAATAAAAAATCAGATGATATTAATGATCTTATCGGAAATAAAGCCATACAAGACTGATTTAAAGTAGTATTACAACCTAAAATCGCACAATTTCCTCGTGTTCCACTAGCTTCCAATCCTGTAATAGCAATAACTAAAATCCCTTTTGGTATAATTTTTAACTTAGCACTATCTAAACCTAATTCTGTAATTTTTTCAAAAGTATCATTAACTATGCCACAATTTAACTCTCCACTTGTTAACCAGTTAATTTTACCATTCCAATACTCACCTTTACTTCTTGAGGGTGTTTGTCCATTATACATAGACATTAAAACAGTACCTAGTGTATGTACATTCCAGTTTTCCTTCCCCAAAAATTCTTTAAATCGTCGTTTGGGATTCTTTTTCTCTACTTGGTTTATCATTCTAATACCAACTCTTTCATCATTTCTTCTAAAGATTTTTCTAAATTATTAATTTCTAAATCAATAGATTGTAATGTATCAGAATACCGTTCATTAAGCATAGAAAGGCTATCTAATTCTTTAAGAACAGGAGCCTCTAGAATTTTACCAATATCGTTTGTAATAGTACCAAACCATTTATTCCACATTAACTGATCGATTTCTTCATGAGTTAATGTTTCAAATCGAGCATATACTTTTTCATCGAGACTCTTTCTATCATCTTTAATAGATTTCTTGAGTTTTTTTATTCGTTCTAAAAGATCATATGTCTTTTTCACTAACTCAAATGATTCATCAGTTTTAGCTAATTTTTTCAAAGTCTTATTTACAAGTGCGGTATCAAAGGCATCTTTAACCTCATCGTCATCATCTCTTTTGAGTAAATTATTTAAAGCATAATACTCATCAGATGCTTCCTCTTTCGCTGCTTCTATTAACTCACCCAACTCTGCTTCTAAAGAATCTAAATCCGATTGATAACTATCTAGTTTATCTCGTTCTTCACTAAACAAAAAATGCTCAATAAAACCATTAGGGATTAAGCGACCAATAACTCCATCCTGTTCAACACGTTTAGTCTTACCACTACCTTTTGTTACCATATGTGGTTCTGTCATGATAGCAGCATCATAAAAATCATTTCCCACAATAACTTCTAAATCTGTAGTGAATTTTTGGTGCCATAATTCAGCCACAATTTGATATGCCTCATAAGAATCGACCCATAGTATATCTGCAAAAAGATTTTTTGCATCATCTAACATAACAGCTTTTAAATCTGCTAAATTCGTTTCGGAAGATACGGATTTTAGGATTTTCCAATATTTTTCAATAAATGTATTGATATGAGCTTCTAATGTCTCACGTTCATTTTCCAGATTAGAGCTTCGTAAAACTTCAGCTTGTAAAGAGTCTATAGATTCAACTTTATAAAAGCCTTCACGTACTTCGCTTAAATGACTTTTTACAATGTCTTGTGCAATACTCATAATAATTGGAAAACGATTCAAATCTTCTTTTGGAATACCACCATATAAATGACCATCAACATGATGAGGAATTTCTGTTTCTATCGGCTCAACATAGCGAGGAATATTAAGGTTATACTCATTCCGTTTTATCTCCTCTAAAGAAGCTAAGTGGCTATAGCTTTCAGTTTCGATACGACTTGTATAAGTTTCAATAATACGAGCAATATCCTTGTCTTGAAGAATATTTTGAGTCTTAACTTTTACAAAATATTGAGAAGCATCAATCATTAATATCGGTTCACCTAGAGATCGATTCTTCTTTAATACAATAACGCATACAGGAATACCTGTATTGGTAAATAAGTTACTAGGTAGACCGATTACTGCATCAATATAGTTTTTATCTATAAGACGTTTTCTAATAGCACCTTCTGCACCACCACGGAAAAGAACTCCATGAGGTAATACAATAGCCATAGTTCCTTGTTGTCCAAGATGGTATAAACCATGAAGTAAAAATGCATAATCACCTGCAGAATCAGGTGGCATAGCCCCAACAAAGGAAAAACGAGGATCAGATACAGTAAGTCCCTCACTATTCCAATTTTTAAGAGAATAAGGTGGATTCATAACAATAGCATCAAATTGACACGCCTCATTCGGTCGCTCTGGATCTTCAGGCCAATCCTGTGCCAAAGTATCTGCATTCCGAATAGTCATTTTTTCTGGTCGTACACCATGAAGGAGTAAATTCATACGTGTCAAATTATAAGTTGCTGTATTCTTTTCTTGACCATAATACATCAACTCTTTTTGTGCTTGTTGCGATAAATGCTGCTTTACGGTCAACAATAAAGAACCCGAGCCAACCGCTGGGTCATAAATAGAAGCTATAGGTCCAGATGAAGCTACCACTTGTGCTAATACTTCACTAACTTGTCTTGGAGTATAGAATTCACCAGCCTTTTTACCTGATTCCATGGCAAACATTCCAATTAGATATTCATAGGCATCTCCTAAAATGTCACTTTTTTGTAATGCCACCATATTTAAATCAGCAAAGAGTACTATTAAGCTTTTAATGTTCTTACTACGTGTATTAAGATCTTTACCTAAAGCTTGATTCGTAAGATCTAAACTAGAGAATAAGTTTTCAAAGTCATCAGGATTCTGATTACTTGCAATCGTCCGCTCAAAGTTATTAAGTGAATCAGTCACTATCTGTAACTCAAATCTACCTTCATTAATATCTTTCATCCATCGTTGGTAAAGATACTCTGGTGGTATATAGTACCCAAGGGGCTGACGAATTAATTCAATATATTTCTCTTGATACTCTTTGTAAAGCTTCTCATAATGCTCTAAAAGCTCTGCTTCTGTTAAGTCATGCAACATTTCTGTAGCACGGACTTGATCTAAAGTCTTATCACTCAAAAACTTATAAAACATAAGCCCTAACATATAATCCATATATTGGCTAGCATTCATAGAGCCACGCAATTCATTGGCTCCGTCCCATAAGCGTTTTTTTATTTCATCTGATGTAATCACGTGTATACCCACTCCTACTTTTGTTTACTCTAATTTAGCATACATTCACCTTCTATTTTATCATTAAGATACAAGTTCATCCTATGGGAATAATTGTAAAGTTAACACTAAGATTCAATCATCTAGCTGCTATAGTGCTATCTATAAAAAAATAAAGGTACACTTAACTGAATAAGTGTACCTTTTACGTTGCTAACTTTATATTTTTCATATTTAGTTTTTATATAAATCTGTGACAATTTCAAATAACTCTTCCTTTGATGATATATCATGTGCATAGACACGGTTTAGCGTTTCCACATTAGCATGTCCCAAAAATCTAGCTATGGTAGTATCAGGAATTCTTTTCTTCTTCATTATAGATGCCATCGTATGTCTAAAAACATGACTAGTAAGTCTTTTAGTAATACCTGCTTGAGTAGCTACAGAAGATAAATAGCGATTAAAGTTGTGTTTTTCTATCGGACCAGTTCCAGACCGATTAATAAACAACCAGTCCTTATCTTTTGCCCTTACCTTTGCTGCTTGTAATAAGGTAATTAGATTAGCACCTCCAACAGGAACATCACGTCTACTTGTTATCGTCTTTGTATTCTTTCGACCATACTCCGAAGAACTTATTTTGCCCCATGATCCAGTAATATGAATTAAAGCTCTATTACCATTCAGGATTTCTACATCCTCTGGTCTCAAGGCCTGTAATTCACCAATCCTCATACCTGAGGCTAAGAGTAGTTCTATCGCCCATTGATTAGGACTTCCCACAATCACCCTTCTAATAGCAGCCACTTCATCACTAGTAAGTGCTTCTTTAGGATGTTTTTTCACATTTATTTGTGGTCGAACTAATTGTTCTGCATAATTACAACGTATTGCACCAATAAGGCTAAGGCGTTGTAATGTTTGACGTAAAATCACCATATGATTTTTTATAGAAGAATCACGAGTATCTAAGTAATCCTGTAAATCTTCTACAGTTAATTCTTGTACCTTTATACCTCCAAACCAGCTGTCTAAAGGCCCATTGATAATAGCAAGATACAGTTCTTTTGTTGCTGCTTGATTATCTCTATTAGTAAAGAATTCACGACAAAAGCTAACATATGACTGTTTCATTATACGTTCTGCAAGAGTCGTTACGCTTTCTTCTGCAGATCCATTTAAATATTGAGTTTTAAATTCTCCATTAGTTCTCTGTCTAATCAGCTTATTACGCTGATTTTCAGCTTCTGCCTTAGAGATAAAACCTTTTCCATTATAATAAACAGGGCTGCCTTGGTTATCATAGTATAAAGGGAAGTTTTTTATATAGTAATAGCGATTACCACTTTTTTGAAGAACCGAAGTAATAACCCCTATCGATTTAGGGATTGCTTGATATTCGGTCTGTTTTAAGGCTTTACCTTCAGTATACCTATTGGTAAAATCAACTAACACCGCAGGGTAGCATTCCCTAATAAAGTCAGTTGCTATATCTTCAGGTATAACTAACGATCGACCTACACGTTTTACATCAACCATAAAGCCTGAAGACTTGAGCCCTTTTCGTATAGTCTGTGGGGATAACCTCAAAAAACTAGCAAGTTCAGAGACGAGGAGCCCACGATATGTAGTTAACATAGGCTCATCACCCCTTTCTTACTAATTAACTACATTAAAAAGTAGTGTCCTGTACCTTATGTCCATCTATATAATGGAAATACTCCTTAGAGCCATCTTCAAAGATTTGTATAGCAGGACCAGATGGCTTATCATTTATATAAGTAAATTCTATTCTGCTACGGTCAAGGCACCGCTTAACTGCCTTGCCTTGACGTATGCCTTGATTATATGAGAATTCAATAGAAGCACCATCAGTCATTGTAACTGTAGCTTTTCCTGTTTTTACCCCCATTTTATATCTACAGGAGCATAAGCCATCTTTTACAAATTCGATAGCAGGGCCGTTAAGTAATCCTTCTTTAAAGGTCCAAGATAATATCGGGCCTCCGTGAGAGGCATAAGTAAATATGCCTTCTAAACGACCATTTTTATAATAACAATGTGCTTGTGCTCCTGTCTCATAGAAACGACAAGCATCACCGTTAGCTACGGAATCTTTTATCCGTAACTTATATCTTTCCGTAAAATGTCCAAAGCAATCTTGTCCACTACGAAAATCATCTCTGTGACGCATTATTTCCCTCCTTAAAGTAGATTAATTACTTTTACTAATTTAGTATTTTTAATAGATTGATTAATTTGTCTAGGTTGGACTGCATAATCAGTAATTACCATAGGTAGTTCAAAAAATTTACTTTCTGGATCATATTGATTAATCGCTTCTTGAAGCATGAATTGATTCATCATTCTTAGCATCTCCATCTTTGGACCAATTTGGGTATATAAGAACCCGCTAGTTGAGTTCTTCTCCATAAAATCATTAACCGAATATAATTCTTCATATTTGATACAACCAAATTGTTGATTCGTAATGAAAAACATTGCGAGTTCTTCAACTTGTGTGTCATTCTTTTCATTTTCAACTGCATAACTTACCCCTGTACAAGTATCATGCACAGTAGTTAGGCTTTCAATATTTTGATTATAAATAAATTGTGTGTTTTCCATTAGTTTTTTCCTCCTAAAATTTCTTTAGTGTCATTTTTAATAACATCTATAGCAAACTTCATCAAGTACGGACGTTTAGGTCTTACTAAACGGTCCTTTGGATATCTTTGACGTTTGCAATCAAACAATAATCTCCGTTTATATAGATCTTTAACCATAAGGTCTCTATTACATGCATCCATTGTGCCTTGATAGTAATCATCAATCTTATCAAACACATTTGTTGGTATAAGATAGATGAATTCACCATCATAATAACCATCACAGTCCTGCTTCCGAAAAGCCTCTTCAGAAGAAGCAATAACAATTTTGTCATCACTTATTAAGATATCTAAGGCCCGACAAAAAATCTCAGTCGGTGTATGACTTTTCATAAATGCATCTGCCTTAATAAAATATCTATCAAGAGCATCGCTAGATATAGTCTCACCAACTGCTAATCCAGAATCTTGGCAAAATTGTTTAAATAGAGCTAAGAGCAGAATAGCAATTCGCTTAGAGTCTTGTAACCGTGGTGACTCAAAAGAGTCATGTCCGGTCGAACGGAGGGCCTTAAATGAATCTCTTAACCAGAGAATCAGACCTTTTTGCTTTTCCTCTATCCAACGAATAAAAGCCGAATAGAATGATTTTGCCAAGGTTTTATCTCTAGAAAGGATCCACAATGAATCTTCTTTGCAAATATCACCAGGTTGTAATTCAATAACCAGGCTTCTTGCATAAGAAGATAAAGTACTTAACCCTAAAATCTCACCAGTGGCAATTGCTCCACCTGTATAGTGACGAGTAGGTAATTTTTTGCCTAAAGGACCTTTTTTATCCCTGAGTTTTGAATCACCTAAAATTCGTATCATGTTAGTCGCTTTTTCTTCAAATTCTTTATCAACTCCTTGCTTTCCTTTAGGGTACAAATCATCAACTAATATCAAACGATCCCGTCCTTTTTCAAAAACATCCTCTATTGCAGGGAAGGTTGACTGGAATGAAGTAATATCAACCTTCGATTTTTCCAGTAAACATCCTACTAGACTTTCAGCCAACGTAGTCTTTCCTGACTGAGTTTCCCCAACAAGAAATAACACTGACCTAAATCCAGGGATATCAGCCTCGGTTAATAATGGTTGAATATAGGCACCTAATGAATATAGCAGTAAAATAGTCGCATAAGACGGATTTCTTAAAGAGCTGGTAAAGCAATTCAGAAAATCTTGAGCTTTACTATAATCTACCTCTAATGGTAAAACACTATTAAAGCATCCAGGAATACCTTGATTAAGATAAATATATTTATCTTCAATGTGAACCCAACCATAAACCTCATCATATTGTCTAGTCTTAGAAATACTAGGATTCTGAACTAGGTTAGCTAAATAATTTTTAAATTCGTTTGCTTTAGAAACTACTAACCCAGGAACAGAAGCACGTAGGAAATCTGCACAATCCCAATATTCTCTTTTTTTGACCATGACGTCATGATTCACATTATTTAGTCTTATACTCAAATGATAATAAGGTTCATAAGTCTCGTTTGAAGAATAAACATCAACTTCACTAATGATCTGTATATTTCCATTTGTAACAAGAACTGGTTCACCATGCTTATCATTAATATATACACCTCCATGTGGATTTAATAGCACTCCACCATCTACTTTTTTAGGAATAATGGATTGATTTACACTAGTTTGTTCAACTGTAGGAGTATAAACATCTCTACTTAGAGGTATATGATTTACTTCTGTAGGATTAATTGGATATCGAACCAACGTTATTGGACTTACTGTTAAATCAAGTTCTACAGATTTTTTAGAAGAACTAAATCTAGCTTGCTCCCGAAACGTCTTGTAACTATCACCTTCTGTATCTACTCGACGCTCCACTCTTCGTTTAACTGGGCTAACTAATCGATATTGGTCCAAAAGTTCTTGATTTTGATCCATATATTAAGGCTCCTTTCATAAAAATTTAAAATTCACTTATTAATAAAGTGATGGTCGTACGATCAAGGTAATTATAGTCTAACAAGCAAAAAATCAATACCGGAACATTTTCAACAATTAACTTAAGTTCAAGTTTTTCACTTTTACTGGTATTATAAAATTAAAAATAAAGGTAAAAGGAGATCAAATATAAAAATGAAATGGTATGAATTATATAACAGAGATAATATAAACCCACTTGGAACAATTCCTGCTGGATACAATAATAGAATGGACTTAGAGAAAATCCCTGAATTAAAAAAAATATTAGTTTCAGAAAAAGAATTTCATAAAGCATTTGATGATAACGTAATACAAGAAAATAAGGCCCTCAATATCTGGAGGCCTAATTTTAAAAATTTACAAGATTTATTTGGGAAATTTGAGACATGGGACGGACATATTGACACGCTAACTAAGTCTGAAAAAGATACTTTCTTAAGAGACTATACGAGTGATTTAAAAAATGACTTTATTACTTACGCCAAAGAAATTCTTCCTAATATTAGATGGGATGAATATCTAGTAAAAGGTAAGGCTGGCGATAAATCCTCTTGCCGTGGCCATAAGGTCCAATTTTCTAAACCTATTGAACCTTATAAAGGAAATACACTATCTCTAACTAATTTAATCATTTTATTACAAGGTTTTTATATAGAACGTGCTGCTCAATCTTTACTTAATAAAGGGATTGAAAACAAATCAATAGATGTATCTCCATCTGCCGGTAATATTAATTATAATCAAAATCCAATTCTTCACTCCCCTCAAAAAAGTCACAAGAGGTTTCAACTTGCGGGATTAGCTCTTACCCATTCTACAGATACTGAAAGCACTTATTTACAAAAATATTATGCTTTATTATGGATTCAACTTCGCCCCTCAAGAGATGAAGCTTCTTATATTAAAGAAGTCTTAAATAATCTACTAAATTTAACAAGAAACCCAGATATGCAAATGAATTTACTTTATAATTTTAAAGAAACTAAATATCAGCTCTATAAGCAAATTGAATCTGATATTAAAAAAATTTCATTAAAAGGACTAATAATCTGCAAATTCTACTTAGATGATCTAGTTATTCAAAAAGACTGTTTTGAAAAATTATGGCAAATTACTATAAAAGCTATAGAAAATCCCGACTCTAAAATACAGCTTTTAGAATTAAACTTACCAAAATTAAACCAAATAATTTCCAAATCACCCCAAGCTTCCCTACAATATATAAAAGAACAACTCAACCTCACCGAAGAGTTTAATCCACCTGAATGGTTGAAATCTCTATATCAAAATATTATCGATTCATATAAATTCGATAATGTCATACCTAAAACATCAAACACACTCTCTAATGAAGACAAAAAATTTATTAGCCAAAATCTATCTATACCGATAAAGAAAGGAAAAGTTAATCAACAGATAATCCTAAATTACCTATATACGCTCTCAATAAAAAACCTTATTGGAAAAACCCCAAACATAGAAAATCACGATAGACTCCTATCTTTTATTCTCATAATGCTCTCAGTTATTTCTAAAGAAATCTTTTGTAATTCAAAAGTAATACCACACATTAACATATGCCATAGAATTTTTAGATTTGAAAAAGATAAAAACCAACCTCACAGGGACTCTATATACACAATTTTGACTCGTTTCTTTAAGGCTAACCCTAAACATAGCATCCCAATGAAAGAAGAAGATTTAGATTTAGAACAACTCAACGAAATTAAGAACAGTTTTAATCAAATGGCCCAAGAACTTCTTACTAAAGGCTTACTAGAACAACAAATAGTCTTCCAAGATTATATGGATCAGATAATCAGTAAAATAAATCAAGATAATCCACATTGGATAAGCTATAAAAATCCGCTTCAAGAAATCGTTCTATTCTTTTTGAAAGAATTTACACAAGAGTTAACCAATAGCGTACTTCATAATCACAATATATTTAACCATCTCGAGTTCAAATATAGACTGAATAAGGCTCATAAAATTATACTAATGGATTACTCTAAAACTTTAGCTGATTTTTGGCAATATAAAAATGCCCAATAAGGTCTGTCCACACTGTCCATTAAAACTATATGTATATAGTGCGACTTTTTCATAGTATTATATTTAAATTGATTGGACACATTGGACACGTTGGACCTTTTCACAAATTCTAACTTTAAAATTGTATATACAAAGCTCTATCTTGCTTAAATAAGATTAATAGCCATTACGAGGTATAGGCCGCAAGCCGGTACTCGTAATGGCTATTAATTATTAAAATTAAAATCACCTCCTACATATAAGTAATTCCTAATAAAGGAAGATAATCTAGATTAAATATAGGAGGTCACTATGGACTCTAAACAAACTACAGCTCAATTTCGATTAACTTATGAAGAAAAATGCACTTTAAAAAAGTTAGCTAAAGCATCAGGTTTAACTGAATCAGCATATATTAGAAGCCAAATCTTTAATCCAGATAAACTTCATATAAACCCAAAGGCTAAGATAATTGGCGCCTATCAGGGTGAGATTTATAAGGTATTAAAGAAAATAGAACACTCTAATCCTGAACAAGCACAGCAAATTATAAATGCTTTAACAGCATATTTATTAGAAATAACCAAACAATTAGGAGTATAATCATGTCAATTATCAAATTTACCAAGGATACGAAAAAACCATACGCTGCAATCTATAATTACATTTGTGATCCTCTAAAGACAGATTCATCTATGATTTTCACAAATATGATGATTTCGCCTATTACAGACATGATATTATTACATCAACTAAATCCCGGTTATAAACCAAAATCTTTTTATAAGCATATCATTGTCAGTCTCCATAAATTAGACGGACTAAATAAAAGTCTAATGCGTGACTGCTTCAAAGAGATTGGTTATATATTAAGTCATCAAGGACAGTTTCCATTCGTAGCAGCAATTCATTATAAAGGTGACGAACAAAGTGGCGTTGGAGTTCATTGTCACTTCGTAATCTCTAAAATAAACCACTATCAGCAGAAATATGAACAAAAATATATGATATCTAGATATAAAAACACTATAAATCTAATTTTACAAAAATATGGATTCTCACGGATTCAATCTTATAACCCTTCAACAAAAACTATATAAAAAATAAACCACTTCTATTTTGTGGATTTTAAATCCAATAGATAGAAGTGGTTTTATTTATTTTATATGACTACTCATCATCCATTACTTGATCAACTATAGCTGCTAGTGCAGCAAGAATAATGGTTATAACTGCTTTATTCATATGATGCCTCCATTAGGCTACTCTGTGATGTTGCTTTTGACAATTCATACATAATGCTTCGCCATAATTATTTAAAGAATACGAATGAACTTTACTTGTTATACCAGTACCACAATCACTACATACAAAAGCTTGATTACTAGAAGCACTTTTAGGTTTTGAAACATGATTTGATGTATTAGGCTTTGACTGTACTATGGGTGTTGATGTTGTAACCCGTTCGTCAACAAACTTATCTGCTTCTGGATCATTCCCTGTAGCTACACACAAAGATAACATGTAAGCATATTTAATTGCTGCAGTTTCAGCCTTCATAACTGCCTTATCACCACTATCTTGCCCTGAACCAATACCCGTAAGCACTACACTTTCATTTGATTCACAATCATGTAAAGTAACATGAGCCTTAATTGTTGCTAGCTTATCTATATTTCCTTTTGCAGTTGAAACTTCTCGCAAATCTAATAGCTCAATATCTACAGTAGTAGCAATTTGTAATTCACAAAGAGCGGTATTTACCATTTCTAATAAATCAGCCGACGTTACATATGTATATCCATGAAATTCATTAATCCCACTCTTAGCAATATATCTACACTTATCCATAACAAGTGCTAATTTTTTAAAAATTGTTGATTCCATTCTATTTTCCTTCTCTCTTAATAGATACCTAATAATTGATATGCCATGCCTACTAGAGCCTGAGTAAACACATCATCGACAACTTCTTCAGATAGAGAATTATCAAGAGCCATGGGTTTTAACTGTATTTGACGATAATTAGATAGTGCATTTTTCCAATCTTCCTCATTATGTGTAACGCTAAGATAAACTGAAGGATTGCTCATTCTATTCTCTATATCTAAGGATTGTAAGCGAGCAAGAAAATCACTAACACTTTCTTTATCACCTAGGGTCGCTTGTGCAAGCAATAATTCATGCCACCATAAATACCCTTTTATACCTTCACTTGTTTCAATAATAGAAATTAGAGAAGATTCTGTTTTCTGATGATTTCCCTGTAATGGATGTGGCCAATAGTCAATTACGGAAAACTTAGACTGCTTTTTATGCAATGCAGACGAAAGATCACTAATAACACTAACAGGCATTGATACCATATACAAATATTCACGTTTTCCAATAGTGCGTACTATAAAGTCTTGTACATCCTTCCTATGTTTTCCAAGGAGCCTATTATATTGCTCACTAGATACAAATTCTGCTAGCTCTATACGATTACCTTTATCTTCCATGGGCAAAAGATGCGTAGTAACAGTATCAGTAGATACGATTCCAAATTCAGTTGTTCCATCATCTAGCACTTGAAATACCTTTTCTAATTCATCAAATAACACTCCCTCACGATTTAGGTGATATATTTTCTCCATAATGGCACACCCTTTATCTGCATGGAATCGTGCACCATAAATCTTATCTACATCCACAATAATACAACCTACTTTTTTCATTTTATTTACTCCTTTTATGCAATTTCTTTTAAAATAGTCATTTGTTCAGCCAGAGCCCTACATTGAGAAGATACAGAACAATACCCCTCACATTTTCTTCCATGCCAATTTTCTTTTGTAGAACACAAAGCAGGCACCTCATTATTTTGAAGCGCCTGCTCTAATCGACTTGATTTGATTTCTATATATTTTTTTAGCCAATGATCGCTAATCTTATTGATTGGAATAAGATACACAGAATCGGCAATACCTCTTTCAGCTGCTATACGTAAACCAGAATCACGACAAAGAGCCTGAATCACCATATCTTTTACTTCATAGCCAGCAGCTTCTAATAACATCCGATATGTATTTAACTGAATAGCCCAATCCATGCGGTAATGGACACCATCATATCTAAACTCTTTTTTTGTCTTAGGTTGTCCTTTCTTAAGACCAGACTTATAGACTTCACCCGTAGGTACATCAACTTTATAAATTCCTAATGCTTTCATCAACTTATAGGAAGATGTTACCTTAAAGTCCCCTAGCGTATTATCTTCTTTAGTTAATACTTGTCCGTATAAATCCATCTGTCCACTTGTATTCGATGTATATAATCGCTCCTCTGAAAGCATATTACCATCTGTATGATTTTCATTTATTGTGTGAACAGCAGTACCATGGATCGCATATAGTTGGTCTTTAGGATTTACAGCATACTCATATGTCTTTTTTAAGTACTGTTCTCTAGTACCTACTAGTAATTCTGTAATAGATGGTTTATCTAACTTTCTATCTAGGCTTTTAGCGATGGCTCTAAGTGTCGGTAAAAACATACACCTTTTATTTTCAGAGCAACTTAATAAACATTTTTTAATAGGTACTGTTTGTCCTGATGGACAAATAAATTGTGTAGCTGGCATAGTATAGCCTCCTTTTTATCTAGCATTAAGCATAAAGACATTCTTCTGGTAATTCGAATTCATGAATATAACAGCCAAAGTTATCATTACGTGTTTCTAACCAATTTTCTAATTTTGTAAGCATTGTCTTATGCTTATCCTCTCGATTAATCCCGGCCTTAGAAAATTTAGTTATCAAATATTCTTTTAGATTATCCTCATTAGAAAAATATTGATCTTCCTCTTCGTTACCACACCAATAATAGAAAAGATATTTATTATCTAGAAATTTATGCTCAACATCACTATTTACATAAATTTCCATTCCTGGTTCCTCTGCAGTATACACATATTGAATCTCTGAAAAAGCATCAGAAGATAACAGTAAGTCAATATCTTCTATATGTGGCACCCACGCCGCCTCTGTATACATGTGGAAAAAATACTCATCGTCCGCTTGTTGAAGCTCGCCACAATCTATAATAAAGTTTCGTTTATCCTTAATAGTATCCAAAGGGGACTGATCCTCTAAGCATTGTAGTAATTTAAATAAAGTCGTATCACACTTGAAACTATTAAGTGTAGATTTCACCTGCTCAAAAAGATTTACTATCTGTTCTCTATTTATAGAGTAAAACACAATATCATTCATACAATAATTTGCCATAACAAAAACCTTTCATTTCAACCAATCAGAACCACCCGTAAAACGGGTGGTTTGCTCACGGGCTATAAGCCCGTAGTA